>Ga0123353_10000481_pt1 | contig 49442 bp, 71 predicted proteins | sample TergutLab28metaG_3_FD_92763 | JGI IMG/M metagenome (GOLD analysis project Ga0123353, IMG submission 92763) | Labiotermes labralis P3 segment gut microbial communities from Petit-Saut dam, French Guiana - Lab288 P3 | ecosystem: Host-associated > Arthropoda: Insects > Digestive system > Gut ... | reverse complement strand
GTAAATATAACCATTTAGAATAAAAGAAAAAATCCCCGTAATCGTTTGAATTTGCATGATTACAAGGATTTTTGATGGTACCCCCGAGATGATTCGAACATCCGACGCACGGTTTAGGAAACCAAATATAATAGTATTGAGATTTCAACGTCCTTAGAATTTTTTCAGAATATCTATACCAAACATATACCAATGTTAATTCACAATAACCGACCGGCCCTTGTTATCTGCGAGCCATTTCTCAAGGGCCTTTTTCTCAACTAAGAATCTTCCTCCGATTTTTATTGATGGGAATCCCTTAGTGTTAACTATCTCGTAGGCGTGCTTCGTCCCGCATTTAAAAATCTGTCCTATATCCTTTACAGTATATAATATTATTTTATCGGTATCAACGTCCACGATAGTCTCCTATTTCTCAAAGTTTTTAATAATTCCCTCAAAGACCCCTATTGACATTCCAGCTACGACTATTCCATTAAGAGCGGACATTAAATAATCGCCAACCTCATATGTTTGGTAATAAACGATCTGGACCCCATACATAACGACCATGGATAATACTAAAACTATCCATTTTGGATTAACCTTTGCGTAGTATTTTATTATTTCTGTCATTGCTGAGACAGCGATACTAGCCCCTCCAAGCGTCGCCAATACGTCCCATGTTAAAAACTCATTCATTAATAACTCCTATCTTTTACTTACTCGACGCCCTAAAAGAATAAAAATCGCCATTAAAATAATTAGCATAAGCAGGGCAATAGAGTAAATACTCGCTTTTTTGTTAGATATGGTTGTAATAGTCCGTAATTTTTCTTCTACAACACCTGAGGGGAATATACTTTTGGATACTTCTTTTTGCTCAACTTGGAAGGCGTTGTCCATCAAGTGTTTAAACAGTTGCTGATTGTTTGTACGCATGTTTTTAAAATCTTCGTCTCTATCTTTTGTCATTTTATTAACGCGATTGAAAACAAAAGAAATCGCTATTAAAGCAATCAGTACAAATAATGTAAGGCCAATCATTAGCGCTCCGTAGTTATCAATAGCTTCGGCAAGTTGCACTATACTATCGATTTGACCATTGGATAACGCGTTCATTTTTTACCTCCATTTTGAATTTTTACATATGAGCTCTCGCTTTATGATAACGAGAAAGCAAAGCAAAAACTTCTCCTCTGGTTATAGGACTGGAATAGCGCTTTTCTTCGATTTCGCAACCAATTTGGTTTAAGTGATTCCAATACGGATCGGCCCAAGACGGCTTCGTTTCTTTTGGCATTACTGCATCCTTTACTTTTTCTATGAATGTCGTCCAACTATAAGGATTACCACTTCGTAACATCTGTGGACAATTTTTGCCACTCCAATAATTGTGCTGGACCACGTTTTCTATCGCTATGTCGTGGTCTTTCATTAATTTAGCAACCAGAGAAACGGTATTCTCAGTAGCTTCTATTAGGTCGCCGTCGCTATTCATACAAATCTCAATGCCGATACTCTGAGTATTTCCTTTGCCAGCGCCATCTCCGGCATGATATGCGGTTTCGTTATCGGGTATGTGCTGGTATATGACTGCGCCGTCTACCGTATAATGCCAGCTTTTAGGGCTTTTCGGATCTGCGACATCTTGACTATTCTTTAAATAGTTAGCGTGAGCCTTGGCGTTTGACCCGGCTTGAGTATTTCCCGTATTATGTATTGTGATGTAACTACATGGATTCGGCTTAGCAGGACGATTGCGCCGTCCGGACGGAATATAATCTACTATGATTTCGACCATGTTAATTTCCTCCAAATATCATTTTATATAGCCTCCCATGATTGCTCATCTTCTGGGGGCGGGGTTTCGCTTTTGACTCTTGGCACTATCACTCGATACCAAATATCACTTCCTTCCGGATACTCTAACTCGTCATCGTGCAAGTAGTATTCATTGGGGATCCATGAATTTGGTATTTGGTATCCCAAGACTTGACGTTTCAACATATGAAATTCGTCTCTGATTTCATTTATTTGCTCGGTAAATTTATCTTCCAGTGTTTGCATTTTCAGCATCCTCCTTTACATAAATATCGCGATTGCGCCTGGACCGCCTTTGCCACCATTTTGATAATTGATAGCGAGTCCTCCGGCGCCTCCATTTGGCGCATTACCACCAGCGGTTTGGGGATTACCATATCCACCACCACCACCACCTCCGCCTCCGTCTCCTATATCTCTTAAGCCAGAACCGGCAGCGCCCTGATTACCACTATTACTTGCGCCGCCATGCCCACCATTATTTCCACCATACCCACCAATTCCTGGCTTTCCGGACCCAGCCGTTGTTGTTCCATTACCATATCCACCACCACCACCACCATATCCACCACCACCACCGCCTCCAGATCCTCCCGTTGACGCCCCATTACCAGAACGTCTAACAATCAAACCATCTTGAGCTGGCGGAGGAGTAGTAGTAACTGCTGTAAAAGTACCAAACGTAGTATTTTGCTGCCCACCTCCAACGTTATAATTAAAACTCTGACCAGGAACAATTTTAATAAGCTGCTGAAAAGCACCACCGGCATTTCCTCCATCTCCGGCGCCAGAACTAGATGCCCCTCCGACTCCATCTCTTCCTCCAGCAACCCCAAACACAATAATGCAATCCCCCTCAATCTCCATTGGAACGATAAACGTTCCGGCGCCAACAGTAGTCAGCGCTATTTTATTCTCATGAAATGCTTCTCGTAATTCCGTAGTATTCCGAATGCGGTTAACTATAATAGCTTTAGACAATATTCGTTCCATTATGTTATAACTTTTTTTCCACGTTCTAACTGCCGAAGGACTATAAAATTGCGATATTGCAAATGGAGAAAGCTCAATTAAATCCATTATTTGGTCGTTTTCAAGAATTTCAAGCGACGCCACCTCAACGCATTTTTCAAAAGTATCGCAAAATTTTAATTGATTAAATGGAAATGCTATTGGATCAGCTCCTTTAAACCAAGCAAACATGGCAAGTTGCATTCCGATATTCAATACCCTACTTGTGTTGTTTTTGCCGAATGCTGCGTCGAGCGATTCGGCATTTATTTTATCAACAAAAGATAAATATGATCCAACGTTATAGCCAGAAGTATTAATCGCAACGGTTTTAATTAATGCGGGGTTCCATGCGCGAATGACCGTACTTGTACCTTCTTCTGCTTCTTGCTGAGTTGCTAATATGGTTTTATTCTGCAATTCTGTAATCGCGTATTTATTCTGGTTTATCTGATTCTGCAAAGACAGCACAATGTCATCCTCAAGTAACCCTTGAATATGCTGAAACCAATTATTAAATTCTTCATACCATTGGTCAAATAAATAATCAACGCTGGCCGTTTCAAGTGGTCCCGTAACAAATGGAGTTTCTGCGAAGCCCACAACATCGGTAATATTAATAGCAGTTATTTCAGTCGTTTCAGCTTCTACCAAAATATAACCAAGTGCGTATTGCTTCACGAAATCGTCATCTACCATTATTGGACGCTCCGGAATAGTGGCTGGTATGCCTTTAATCTTAAAAATCCGACCGGCCCTGACCGCTTCGCTGGCATCTATCTCCATCACAATGGCGTCTATTCTATCGAATAATTGTTCTGAAGGATCTAATGCTATTGGTAAAGTTGCATCATTATGCAGCCACGACCCATTTATCCAAGCCCTGCCACTTCCAACATTGACCACCATTCCGTTATTTGGCATAACGGCTAATTTATCCCCAACTGTCCGAAATACTCCGTCTCGTATAATCCCTTCAAAAAGTTGAGACATTTGACGAGCATTGTACGTTCGGTCTCCTCCCACAGAATCAAAAAATCCATATGTCACAGCCATGACTACTCCTCCTCCTTATTCACTATTGGGCCGAATGTCGGATATATGTTCAGACCGGTTTTGTCATTAGATCGGATAAGCTCAATGACCCTTGATCTGAGTTGCATTCCGTAATTATTAATAACTTGTATAATGTCTCCCATGAAATAATCAACGTCGAATTTAAATCCCTGCCCTTCTTTTACTTTAGCTTCAAATGTTTGAATATAACTATTCTCAGCAAGTTTTTCGAGGCCTCGGCGTTCAAGCAATTTCATATACTCTCCTTCTGGCAATATCGTTGACTCAGAAGCCCCTTCTTCATAAACTTCTGATTGAATATCACGGGCATCCGTATACATCTCGCGTCTTTCCAGTCCAGCAGCATCTACTTTTGCATAGACCGCATGAGTCCTTCGTTCAATTCCTTCTCCTTCTCCGGCAACGAGTGTTGCTGTCTTCTCTAACCTATCGGATTCGAAATATGAACTATCAACGACATTGTCGAATTCCTCTGAAAATATCACATATGGAATCTCATGTTGGTCAAATGACCGTTCTTTACCAGAATATAATTCAAAGACAAACTGATTGGATTTATTAAGCGTTATCTTGAAGCCGATTCCGTAGGACTGGCACAATGAAGATATCGCTTCGTAAAGATTAGCGCCCGTGAATTGCGCTTTTATTTCGAGAGATGTAATTAATGGGTCGTCTGTATGCTTAAATATAAAATTTGGAATTTTCCTTAGCTCCGGCTCAATTATGGGATTCATTACAGCCTCATCGAGTAATCGCTCAATTTCATCCTGGAAATTCCCATGCAAAACCGTTTGGACCCAAATAATGCGACGATCGAGTATTGATTCAAGCGATCGTCCTGTTATTAAAATTTTATTGCCGTCTTCGAAATCAGTATCAACTTTAATGTCTTCGATAATCATTAAATGTTCGGATTCTTTTATTCGGAGATAGTATTTACGTTTTATTGCTGACAGTAATGATGAAGTAGCAGATGCATAAATTTCAAAATCTCCGCATAAATTTAGTCGCTCAATCCAAAGAAATGAATCGAAAATATCTACAACGGCTAACGAGGTAAATTCTTTATTTATGATTATTCCTTCCATCGTCATACCCCCTCATAGAGAATATGTCTACTCATGTTGAACGTCATATTCAATACTCCATAATCAGCCGTATAAGCAAAAGTGTTATGCCCTTTTCGGAGTTTAAACCAATCCGGAAGCCTATCAAAAGACATAGCAGAATTAATTATGTTTGAAACAACTCCGTTACTTAATTTTTGTATAAACCTATCTCCTTGAACCGTTGAGATAACGATATCGTCTCCGTAACTCATTGTTGTAGTGAGTTTAATTTCTTCTTTTGTGTCAAGATTGTAAATTGCGGGGTTTGTAACGTCTCCAATGGCATGAATGTGTATGACGACGCCCGTTTCAACATCCCCGTCGTACCAGATAGTCTCCACCGTTGTTGCTTTGATTTGACTCATAATTATGAGTTTTTCGGTTAAAGATTCGTTCGAAAACGGGAATTCAAACATTGAATCGATCCCTGAGAATACTGTTATGTAATTGCGTACCGATTGAAAGTATGGCCTTGGACAGAGGATTGAAATCTTCGTATGCTGCTCTTTTGAGAATATTGCCGGCTCGTTTGACTCGACATAACCGTAGATTTCAGTAGTTCGTCTGTCTGTTTCGAAAACCAATCTTATTGGTTTCTGAAGCGGGAAATATTTATATGAGCGATGCCTCGTATCTTCTACCATCGGCTGGCCCATATGCTTAAGGGACAAAAGAATATTTCTGGTCGTTGCCCTGGACGAATTAAAAAAGCCACCATCAAAATTGGCGACTTCTGAGATGTTAATATTTGCTTTTGGCGGCCCGATTCCTTCAATATTATAAATTAGGAATCCTGATTTTTCTGGATAAGCTAGCTCCATCCTAACATGTTCTCCCAGATAGTTATATGCTGTTACGGCATAAATCATGTTGGATTCACCACCCTTCCTTTAAATTGCGATACAAGGTTGTTTGTCTGTCTGTAAATCTCAGTTCTGGATAAGGCTTTAGGTGACGTATTGTATTGTTTAAATATAACATTTCCGCCTTCTTCGTCTGTTTCTTTTCCAAAAATACTCATCGGGGCATTTTTACGCTTCGAAATTGTATCGTTTGCAATTTTCAAGGCTAAATCATTATCTTTTTGGAAAAAGCTTGAAATTTTATTTATCCCATTTTGAATTTCGTTAAGGTCTAATACCGGTCGAATCGTCGGGGAGCCGACATCATCTTCGACAACGTTTGAAATTTTGTTAATCGCGTCATTGAGCATGGTTGTGATACTTTCTTCGACGTTTTTAGTCTCTTCTTGGAAACCTTTAATGAATCCTTTAAGAGTTTGGACGCCAATTTCCATAAAGACTTTAGATGGTGATTCTATCTTAAGAGCTTTTTGAGCGGCCCTTTCAGCATCTTTAGCTGCCACATAGGCGGCGCCTCTAAGCGAATCCCTATAGTCTGTATTATTAATACCTTCTGTCATTCCGGCTACTGTAGCTTTACCTATTTCAATACCGCCTGCTTTTGCTGCCGCTTCCATCGCTCCTAAGCTATTATACGGGCCTCCTGCATCCTCATACGCCTTTTTCATTTGTGGAGTCCATGTATCATAAGATCCAAGGTCCTTTTGCAATTGTTTCTTTGTTGCTGCTTCTATCGATCTAAGTGCTGCGTAACCACCACCAGAAGCCCTTTCTACAATCTTATCAGCCTTTTTGATGTCTTCCATTGCTTTTTCATAAAGCCCTCCAATATAGGTTTCAGCCGCCCTCTGTCCGGCTTCGCCGAATGCCCCTTCATTACTCTCTGCTCCTTCTAACGCTCGTTTCGATAAGTCAGAGCCGCCTTCCCACGATTCATTCATGACTTTTTCATTCGTCATTCCATCAGAGAATGCCAGGCCATACATTTCTCCGGTATCATAAAATGTTTCTCCATCTTTTCCGGCTACGTCAGATAATCCATCTCCGATTGCATTACCTAAAGCGTTTCCTGCTTCGTTAATCTGTGGAATTTTATCGGTTAAACCTTTAATCAAACCGTCACAAATATACTTACCATTTTCAATCATTACTTCGGATGGGGAACTTATGCCAAGAGTGCTTTTAAATCCGTCAATAATGGCGTTGCCAACTTTTACAATACCATTAACAGCGCCTTTAACCGCCCCCAGCATTCCTAATATTATTCCTTCAATTATTGCCGAGCCAAGATTCATAAACGCCGAACCTAAATCTTCTGCATTTTTTCGTATTGCTTCGGCTGTCCCATTGAGAAAATCAATTACCATCTGGTATCCGGCATCAATAATACGTGGTGTTTGTTCTCCGATAGCATTTAAGAACTCAATAACTACATTTACGGCTGAATTTATAACATTTGGCAGTCCGTTTGCTACTCCATCGAGAAATTCAGAAACAATTTCCAAACCAAGCACGACTATTTTTTGAATATTATTCCGAATACCGGTTAAGATTGCCATTAATATCTCGAATCCTTTTTCGAGAAACTCCGGAACATTATCGGCTAGAGTTCGCACCAAAGTCATAATAAGTTCTACGATTACTTTAACAATATCCGGTATACCTTCGCCAATTACTTTTATAAATTCGAGAAGACCGGCTGCCAATGCTGAAGCTGCCTTTGGTATTAATTCAATCATCCCAATAACAATAGCTTGCAATGCAGTAACGCCTGCTACCCCCGCTACAGATAAAGATGTTAAACCAACTGCAAATAATGCAAGACCTGCTCCAATTGCTAATGCCGATAAACCAAGCAAGAATATAGCCCCGGCTAAAGCAAGTATTGCTGGTATCAAAGGTTCTAAAAAGAATGCAGCAGCGCCGATTACACCAAATATTCCTGCTAAAGCAAGTAAAGCAATACTTACGCTTTCTAAATTCATTGTTCCAAGAAGTAATAGAGAAGGCACAAGCATTCCAATAGCTAAAGATATAACTATCATAGCTGCTGCTCCACTTAATGCTCCTTCCATGGCAAGTGTAGCAAGAGTAATCATAGCAAGTGCTCCTCCGAGAACTGCTAAACCATTTGCTATCTGCTGAAGAGTCATTCCGCCGAATCCTTGTAATGCTTTACTTAATATCAATACGGCAGTTGAAACCGCCATTAATCCTATTCCAATTGCTATCATATTTTTAGGCATAAAATTAACCGCTGCGGTTACTGCGCCAAGGGCCACCGCCATTCCCAACAAACCATTATCAAGTTCTTCGAGTTTCATTGAACCAATTGTAACAATTGCTTTTGATAATAACAGCATTGCAGCTCCAACCGCTATCATGGCAATGCCAGTACCAAGAAGTTTTTTATCATCTACAATACGAGTAAACATAGCAAGTAACGCCAACGATACGCCTACGCCGCCGAGACCTTTTGCTAACGTAATAAGATCCATGTTTCCAAAACTAGCTACCGCGCTTGCCATAATTTTAAGAGCAACTCCTAAAGCTATTAAAGCAACGGCAGAACTCATTCCAATTTTCTCAAGTTTGGCCTTTTTTAAAAATATAACAAGTCCTCCGAGTAAAACGCCAACTCCAATTAAACCTTTAGCTAACGAAATATGATCAAGATCGCCAAGTTGTTTAACTGCCTGGGTCATTATTAATATCGCCGTAGAGAAAGCAATAAGACTAATTCCGGTTTGTATCAGTTTGGGTCCCGCCATCCATATCGAATCTGCTGCTTTAATCAATATTTCAGTTAAAATACCCACCCCAATCAAACCTTTTAGAAGATCTTCCCAGTCCAATGCTGCTAAATTTTTCATTGCAAAAGATAGTATTAATATAGCAGTAGCCATAAACGTAAGCCCGGATGCAACTATTGGCAATTTCATACTAAGAATCGATTTTTGAGTCATAAGAATCATAGCGCCTGTTAGATTGGCAAAAAGAGTCGTAATTCCAGCTACACCAAGCGCTAATTTTTCCGGATTAATAGTAGATAAAACCCATAAAGAACCGGCAAGAATACCAATAGCTATAGCAATTTCTTTTAATGTTTTAGCTCTAATATTTTGTTGATAAGCTTGAAAAGTTATACGCAAATCGTCAAACGCCTTTTTCATACTTATAAAAGTCGAACCGCCAATAGCGGCTGGAATGTCTTTTATAGTTTTTAGTATTCGATCGGCGACGTTTTTTATAGAAACGTATACGCCAGTAAGAAGCAATGTATTCAATATTCCGAGAGTTAGTTGCGCATCTCCGAGACTGCTTATAAAAGTATAAATTCCTTCAGCCATTTTACCAAAAGCTTTTACGATCATTCCGCCCAACCATTTAACGCCTGGAGCTACGAATTCCATTACCTTTTGTATAGCGCTAAACGCCGTTGTAACACCAGTTGAAACAACGGTAAGTGGTTTAAATGCATCCTCTGCATCTCTTGAAAAGGTCCTAATTGGTTCAAGACTAACTTTAAGAAATCCATTAATAGTTGTTTTGATACTATTAAGCGCCCCGCTTATTACTTCTGCAACGAGAGCAAATGGTTCGGCTTGCTTAATTCCGTCTCTCAGTGATACAAAAAAATCTCCAATAACTGCCGTAAGGTCTAATATCCCGCCAGCGCCAGGTGCGATAATTCCAACTAATAAACTAATCGCAGATCCAAGGACTTGTATTGCCCCTTTTACTCCCATAAGGCCAATGTCAAATATCGCAAAAACTCCTTTAAATGTCCGTTTAATATTATTCGCTGCATCTTCCCCTATTTTGAATTTTTCAGTTAAATCCTTAAAATTCTCAACAAATGCCGCAAGACCGCCGGTTCCTTTTGAAGGGAAAATTTCTCTAAACGCATCTCGAACTGGTTTTATCGCTTCAGAAAGTACATTCAGAACATTTTTAATGGCACTAAGACTGTTTAAAATTATTCCCGGATAGGCGCCGGCCGCATTCATAGCTTTATCGAACATTTCAAAGGTAATTTCGCCGTTTGAAATCATCTCTCTAATTTCTTCATTTGTTTTACCCATCGATTTAGCTATCGCTCCTGCTGCATCTATTCCCGATATCTCCATTTGGCTAAGCATTACCCTCGATAAGGTGCCCGTTTCTTCAACCTGAGTATAAATTCCTTTGAGCGTTGACGTCCAGTAAGGACCAGCTTTTATCGATTTACCAATAAAGTCACTAAGGTCTAAACCTTCAAATACTCCGACAATATGTTCTCTAACTGAGATCATCCCTTGTTCCATACTATTTAAAACTGGTTTTAATCCGGCATGAATCTGATTTACGATTGGAGTAAAAGCGTTGATAACCTGTCTCATATTTTCATAAAAAGGCGTATAGAAATCAGCACCTATTCTGGCAAAAGCCGATCTCATATTTGAAATGGCTCCGCTATACATCTCATTAGCTTTAGTTGCATGTTCGCCAAATTTAGAACTCATAGCGCCAGAAAACATTTCAAAGCTGACAAGCCCTTTTGTTATCATGTCCCTAACTTCGGCTTCTGTTTTGCCCCATGCTTCCCCCATAACAGCGGCTGCATTAAGGCCTCTATTCTCCATCTGTCTTAATTGCATCGTCATGAGTTTTCCTTGACCTGCAACCGTTGTAAATATAGAGCCGATCGATGTCATATCGCTGCTAGTCATGGCCGCAACACCAGCAATGCCCTTTAGGGCTGTCGTCATATCGTTTCCAAGTTCCACGCCGGACGCCCCTAATTGGGCAGCAATCCTAGCGGCTTCGTCCAAACCGTAAGCCGTACCAAGAACCGCTTCCCTGGAATTTTTCATCGCTTCTTCGGTGTCCATTCCAAGACCCTTAAACATAAATTTAGCTTGTTCGATGTTTTGCGCCCTTTTTTTACCGCCAGAAATTAAAGGATCCGTCAACGAGCCAACAATCTGTTTGCCCATATTAAGAGCGCCCTTAGTTAATTCAGATAAAACAGTAATTCCAACAATTTGTAATGCTGAAAAACTCACTTTTATAGCTTCTATACCGGCATCGACTCCTTGGGCCGCTTTTGTAAGATTGTCAAAACCCCTACCACCATCGAAATCGAGACTTTTCTTAAGTTGTTCTAAGGAGGATAACGTAGTTCCTATGCCTTTTTCAAAAGCTGCATTATTGAATTGCATATCGACTATGCGTTTATCTATACTCATAGTCTATTGACCTCCTCCCATATAGCATTTGAAATTCTGTTAAAAATAGGTTGAATAGCAGGATTAATAAAATCTCTTCCTTGAACGTAACCTCCAGAACCAGTGGCATGACCGTACTGTATGAGTATAACGATAGGTATTCCTTTATTAACGTTTGAATTCGTCCATCTTATACTAAAAGAATTCTTTCTTGCTTGAACCTCATACCCCCAAGAACTCGCGCTTACGCCAGAATCAATGGGAGTAGCTGACGCAAGAGCATTTACTCCCTCTTGGCCAAGTGAATTAAGAACTCCAATCAATTTTTGACGATCGTAATTCCGGAGGAATTTATCGAGATTACTAAAATCGCCATAATGCTTAATTACTACTCCCATTTTGAATTTTTCAACCTTAAATGAGGTTTACATGATCAAGAGAAATCCAACCGCCCGATTCTAATTTTCCCCACTTTTTAATATCTCCCGATCCTTCAAATTCCTTGATAATTGTGTACTCTTTATCCTTATTTAAAATAGTGGCAATTACTTCATGACCCTTTCCGGGACCTTTACGAACATTTAATGCTGGGACACTGATCTTAACTTGATACTTTTTAAACGATTCAGTCTCTGTTTCGGTTACAGCTACGGTTTCGCTTTCGGATTCTTTTAGTTCTTGATCTCCTTCATCTTCTTTTCTAGTCTTCGGCATTTTAATTCTCCTCTCATCCTTTGGAATTTATTCGATTACGTCGAGTTTCATTTAATGCTTTTCGCTGAGCAAGCATGTCTTTTCGCCCCATTTTCTTAGGAGGGGCATTCTTAATACTACAGACCCTAATAAGCGTTAAAAGCCTGTTAAGGTGCCATTTTTGGCATTCTAGGGGTATGTTCTGAACGATCATCCAATAATAGATAATCTCTGCTGTTATGACTTCCTTCTTTCTCGCTGCGTCAAGTTCATCGTTAAACCAAGTTGCCGTCATTGGCGCTTCTATATACTCAGAAATTTGTGAAAATATCGGAGCTGTTAATCTTTGATAAATTTTTGGGTCGACATTCTGAGTAGTGGTCATACAACGTACATAGTCAATTATCTGTTCAGTCGTTTTATCATTTTTTTCAAGGAACGGTATGTTCCATTTAGATTCCCATCTAGAAAGAGAGACGAGAGAATGTTCTATCTGAAAAGTCACTGATTTAATTTGTACGAATTCTTCTTTTGTCTCATCCCAGTTTTCCGATTCGGGTATAACAACCTGAAACACCTACTCGTCTCCTTCCAACTAATTTTGTTTCACTTGATGATCTTGAGGGCTCTGTGGAATTATCCCATTAAAAAACGAAACCGCAGCATCGGCATCCGTAGCAAGTTCCATAAATATCACGGAATACGCTTCTGTTTGCTCAAATTCGGCTCTTATCTCGTCATTTTTAATAAACGTTCGACCGTCAAGCGATTTTTGCCCATAAGCCATAAGAACAACTTTTTTAAAAAGTTTAATTAGCTCTTGATTATTGTTTTCTTTAACAATTTTTTCAATCATGTCAGTTAACTTACCCTTAACGCTTCCCAACTCAAGTTCGAAAACTTCTGCTTTAGTAAGATTAAAGTAAAAATCTTCGGTCCTTTCGTTCTCGTCGTAATCTTTGTAAGTAACGGTTTTCTTTAACATGATTATTTCTCCTTTCAAATTCCCATTAACTATTTTTAACCTGCTATTGATTCCTTTGGCTCGATTTCTGAAATTATACTTTTTATTTCATTGGGAAGAGGAAGCCTTGGCTCGCCATTTCCTTCATCGGACCCATAAAGAACATCCTCAATCGCCTTCATCGCGGCGTCTCCAATTTTCTTAGAATCAAGAGTCAAACAAGCCGTTGGTTTAAATCCTTCTACCGGAACAGGAACCGTCGCAACTTCCCATGAAAACGTAATTGCTTCGGGAGTATCATTTATTGTCTGGTATGCTTTTTCCGAAGGAGATGCAGTGGCCCCATAAATTAAATGCAATTTATAGCCATATTCCTCTCTTTCGGTATCGTTCCCAAGGACGGTTCTATACGACATTCCAAACGATTGACGATTCTGTTGACCGAGGTATGCTCCAGGAACAAGTTCTCCAGATCCGTCACATGGCATAAATTCATCTGGATATGTATAAGCTTCGATGGTGGCCGCGAATTCCTCGACCGACATCAATACAAGATACTTTATATCGTCAGCATAAAGCGGGGTTGGTTCAGCTCCGGATGGACTTTCGGTAACGGCGGTTAAACCGTTCCATGCAACTCCTTTTGGATACTTTCCATCTTTATCTTGTGGGTAAAGAACGCCCATGCGCGTGCCTGTTTCATAAAATCTTTCACCAATAGCATCCCATTGTAATTTAGACATTATGCTTTCCTCCTTAATAGTAGACGTTGAATACGTCATGATTTAGATTATCTGCCGTATAATGCCGTTCAAAACGACTGTAAGGCAGAAGAGCTACTTTGTCCGGAATTAAACCATCCGGATCAGAATCAACAACGGTTACCGAATAAGACTTCCTTGTCTTATACAATTTATCGCTGGCATATCTTGTATCGTTCGTGTTACGCCGATAAATGATACACGGAAACATTAGCTGGACGTCTTGCGGAGGCTGAAAGTAAACACGAGAAAACTCCTCTTCTTCTGTTCCGAGTATCCCAATAAAAAGGTCATGAAGCTCCAACCTTCTGTTCATTGTAAACTCCTCCGATCGTCAAAATTAAACGGGGGCGTTGAACTTCTACAGATTTAATCTGCCAGTTAGCCCCCATCCATGTTACGTAACGTATTTTTTGAAAGTTTTGTTCAGCAAATGGGTCGGATACAATGCTTAAACGGTTATCGACAGTAACGCTCGAATTCAAATTCTCGCCATCTCGTCGATTTATAGCTTGTTTAAGCACATCGCCCGAGTAATATCGTTTTGTTATCTGCTCCGTCCAAACACCTGGGCTTTTTTCGACCTGGTCGGCGTAGCCTATAACACCATAAAATTTTCCCATTACATTTTCCTACTTCCATTTTGAATTTTTCCTTCATTTTCATCACCCCGAGACTTCTTCTCCGCCTTCGCCGCCTGTTGTTTCTGAAGCAGTCGCTTCCAAAACAATTGCAGAGTATGGCTTTATTAATGCCCCGGAACAACGAGTTTCAATTAAGTATTTCAAAGCATTGTAATCGATGTCGAAATCGTCAAACATGTTTATAGCCCCGCCTTTGTCCGCGCCAATATTGTAATCGGTAAGATTAACTATTATCCCCATGAGATTGGTCGTTTTTCCATCTACCGTTCTCGATAGGTTCTCCATTACCGGAACTGCTATAATCTCTCTTACGCGTAAAGCAGTAGCTAATTTGTCAACCGTATCATAAATTACACGCTGGTTAAGGTCTTCTAATAACAAGCAATCTGTAAGTACATCTTCCGTTATGTACAAAGTCGGAGAGCCAGAACCTTTATAGTTCTTTCTAGCTTTAACGGCAGTGCGAATAAATTGTTTTGCTTTTTGATCCGTGGTAGCAGTTGCGGGAAGTTCTATCAAAGCCTTAATGGTATACAATTCCGCATCTGTCCAAATCGGACGAACGTTGTCTTCTTTGATCTTGTCATCGGAAGAACTAAGACGTCCGTCCCCAACGAGAATCGCACGTGCAATTTCTTCATCCAACATTGTTCTCATTTCACTTTTTATCCACGCAACGACATCAAAGTCTGTAATGTCAATTACATCATCACGATCTATTTTCTGCTTTTTATAGATTGTTTGCGGAGTTGTTGTGCGTTTAAGCAACGAGAAAACTTCTTCTTTCTTTGCTTTGCCTTTTATATAGCCTTTTGCTCTTGCCTCGTCCTCTGTAAGATCGGCAAATATGGATTTAATTCTGGAAAAAGGAGTTTTATGGACATCATTCATAACCCTACGGACCCAATCCATATCTCGCTGTATGAGTTGAGGGGTATTCGTTACATTCTGGGCATCGGGAAATAAGTAATCAATTTTTTCAATACCATGAGCAGCAACGCTATCCCTTAAACTTCCATAGCGTTTGACATCTGCAAATATCGCTTCCGTATCAGCATGGCTTAAATAGTCCTTATTATCTTCTTGATCGTAATCAAATATGTTGTGTTTCATATTTTTATCTCCTTCTCCTTCTTCATCTTCTCCACTCACTTCTTCGGCGATCTGACCAATCATTGCATATACTACAGTTTTCTGTTTCTCGGTTAGGGTATTAAAAACATCAGCAACGGTTTCTTCGCTTTCATCTTTTCTACTCTCTACCTCCGCGTGTGCTAAGGCTTCTTCTTTTCCAATCATCGTTCCATCTCCTTCTAAAGTATTTTGGTTGGGAATATCTTCTTGTTTTTTATCGTCTGCATGATATAGGGCAATGTTTTCTCCGGTATAAATAATAGCCTCTTCTTCGCTAGCTTCTTCTCCATGGCTTAATACCGAATCAATAAAAGCCCCTGGGTTTGCTCCCGCAAGAACGAGACTTACTTCTCGAATAGATCCATGAAATACATTTCCACCTTGCTGTTTAAGTTGATTAGCATAAATGGAAAGCGATAAAACATCTCCATGCTCGACTATAAGTTTTGCGTTTTGGCCGGATTCCGTTCCATTAAATATGCAATATGCATATACGCCGCTATCGCGATTTTCCAACAGAGCATGGCCTAAAACATTAAACGGTTCATTGTGTTGATGATTCCAAACCAAGGGAACTTTCTGTCCGTCGTTTCCTTTAAAAGCGTCTTTCAAAATTGTTCTCCCGTCAGAGCATCTAAGATTATTTCTGGTAGCCCAACCACTAAAATCATATGGTTCCATTTAAACTTCCTCCTTCTCCTTTGAATTTGTTTCCTGTTCGATGACATTATCATCGTTCTGTTCTTTTGGCGCAGATAAATTCTTATTTCTAAGTTCATCTGCCTTAGGATCCTTGGACGGCTTCATTCCAATAACTTGCCTCCATTCATTTGAGCTCATTATTTCGTTTCTGGTAAATTTATCAGCAATTTCGGAAATACTAGAAACCGGAACAAGTTTAAATGGATCTCTGAAGAACAAAATCGATTGCAACTGTGACATAGCTGTTTTAGTCAGGAATTTTCTTTTCATTTCATCTACAATACTTGAAATAATCGGTTCAATTGTTCGGTTGTAATAATTCAGCATTGTCTTATCGTCGGCAGTGCCATCTAATATACTCTGAGTGATTCCTAACTGGCTATACAGCATACTCGTTAAATATTCAATCTGAGACATTAATTTGTTTTCAACCGGACGATTTAATTGTGTAATGCGTTCTGTCCCATCCGCGTAAGCGATTCCGTACTTAGAACCTGCTAACTGAGTTTCTATATTTTTTCTTCTAATTTCCGCTTGTTCGCGTCTTGCCTCGGTTTTAATAATATATGGCAACTGTATGATCAAATCTAATTTACCGGAACTGTTTTGATCGTCCATAACATCTAAAAGATTAAGTTTTCTTACCAAACGTTGCATGGTCGAATTAAATTCATTCATCACCGCATAATGTGGATTTTCAATGATACCGACAACTCTTTTAGATACTTTGATGTCTTCTTTTAAACCAGTTCGTTCGTTGTAAACACGAATTTTTACGTGTTGTGGCATCCATTCCATAATTTTTCCGGTTCGCATTGTAAGAATATCGTAGGAATTGGTAATTTGCGGATTGAAACTTGTATCAATTGGAATAATGGCTACGCTTCCTTCGTCCATCATAGACATGACAATATCTTGAATAAATGCTCGCCCAGTCTGATCAACATTTGCTTCTTTTGTTAGGCAATTATTCAATCCGGATTCGATAACGGATAGAAATCGATCATTATCGTCCAATCGTACATGTTGAATGCTAATAGACGCCGTATCAAGTGCAATGCGATTATATACGGCAGTTATAATCGAGCGCTCGTTGCCACGAGTAAAGCGCGGCCTATCTGGTCTATACGTATAACTCGCTCCAAGGTCTCGATAGTCTTCGGTTGGATCTTTGTTAAGGAAAACATTCCATGCGTGTTTAAGCCTGGAACCAAATGATCTCTCGTCCATGTAATCCATTACCTCCATTTTCTCCAAATAAAAAGATAGAGTGCTTATCGCGACTCTACCTTTAGTTTTCTTTCTTTGATTATTTATTTAAATATAGCAACGTCTATTTTTTTTACTAAATCTTTTTCAAAAGCTTCATGAAATTCCTCGTTCCCGGTTGATATAAATGTAATTTCGCCGGTTTTCTGATCAATCACATCATAGCCCCCTCCAAAAGGTTTTTCATCTGACGGATACTCTTTGTCGAAAAAGAAAAAATACCATTTATCATTGAACTCATAGCATCTATCTAAATAATTTCTTTCATCTCCTAATTCCTTTACTTTTTTATATGCTTCTTTAATGTTCATTTCTTTCTCTCCTTTTAAACATTTTATAATGCTCTTTTTTCTGCTTGCCATTTCATTAGCCTTCTTGTTCTCTTTTTATTTTCTATTTTCCATTTGATTTTTTGAATTCTATTCGCAATAGAGTTTTTTGTTTTTCTAATTTTTCTCGAAATCGAGTATCTAAGCCTTGGGTTGTTATTAAGTATTATCGTCCCTACTAATACGGCCGGTATTATTATTTGTCCTAACCAAAGTCTTACCTCTCGACTTGCCTCAATGTGCTTATACTTTAACATAGTTCATTTCCTCCTTTAAATTTTAATTCAATGTTTTTCATAAAAGGAGGTGTTATTAACGCGTAATAATGTTTTAGATTGATTTCTTTATAAATGGTAAAATCGCTTCTTCTACAAAATTCGCATTATCCATTCGAAAATATATAATCTTTTCCGCTGAAGCAACAACTTTTTCGAAATTACCATTTTTTGTTTGTGGGTCTAAGAAATCTGTTTTTTGCAACGCCCTCTCGAAAGCGGCCGCATGATGGTCTCCGTTTTTCATATAAAGACCTAAAAATCCTCTTGAGCCTTCTCCCCAGCTATTCGACACTCGTTTAAGTTCTTTGATTTTATCAGTTTCTGAAGAAATGGTTTTAACATCGCTAGCTTTTTTACCAAAAATATCGCAAACAGCCTTTAAACTGAGAGTATTGCTAGAAAGGGCCTCTACTTTATACCCCTGTTTATTTAATTCAAATGCAAGAACCGAACCTACGCAATTTTTCGTATGCCCAGAAGGATTAGAAGCTTTTAAAGCCTCTTTCGTAGTCGGAATACGTTCCCACGTTGGTAAATTTAGTTTACCATGTTTTGTAATCTCTGACACTGATTTATTTAGTATTCCTCCGAATTTTTCTTTCCCAAGTTTCTTATGTATCACATAAGCCGTAGCCGCAGTAACTGTCATTACGCCAGCAACAGCTATAATTTTCTCAATTTTAATCCTTTTAGCAGCTGCTTTTTCGGCTTCTGATTGATTCATTCCCTTGCTACGATAACGCTCTTCTAATCTCGATCGATGTTTAGATTTTTCTTTTGGCGCATCCGATCGACCTTCTCTCCTAAATACTCTTCTATTTGCTTGACGCCCCTCTGTTCCAAGAGGATAAGGTGGGCCATTTCTTTTACCCCACCGCATTCCAAGAACCCCATGATGATACAACTCGGAAGGGTATATGGTATAGTTATAAGCCCACATGATTATTCCTCCTTTACTCAAAAGCATCTCGATTTCGTTTATAGGCAATATACGCGTCCATCATAGCCGCGACAGCATCAATTTTTTGCGATTGCCTTTTCTTGAGCAATTTCCTATTACCATTTGTGTCTTCTAAAGTTATGCAGTTGCCCATGGCAAAAGTCATTAATTCTTCGTCGAACAACAACATTCTTTCTTCTGAGAGCTTCTTTAATTCTCCTAATGGCACGGATTCACTTTTTATTCCTTGAATTACTTTCTCAATCCCAAAGGGCCCGTTCTCGGCCGCCCACCTTTCAATAAATTCTTTTGCGTTATACGGATCATATCCAAAACAACGAACGTCATAACCACGTTCAGTAATATGCTCATCCAAGTCATCGTACACTTCCATCATGTCTAAAACTGTGCCATCAAGTATCATTAAACTTCCTTCGTTAATAAACTCATCATATTTGATTCTCATTGCTGCTGGTAATTTCATTAATGTTAACGATGAAATATAGTTACGAGTCTTAACGCCAAAACACCCATTCTGCAAAGGGAACAAAAATGTAAACGAACAAAAGTCATCTCCTTGTGACAGGTCTCCTCCTAATGCACAAGGCAGTTGCCAATAATCCCGCACACGATGCGGAAGCGTTTCTTCATAAGTGAAGTAATAAGTATAGCCCTCCATCGGAATCCCGAAACGTTTTGCCAAAATATCGTTTCTTGTCGCCGGAGCGTTTTCAGCTCTCTCTACATCAAGTTGATAGGCTTCGTATGTAACGGTTTTCCCAATGTTTGGTTGAGCTTTTACCCAGGTTGCCGGGTCATTTATCTCTATTACGTCATCTAATCGGTAATACCAAATAGAAACATGAGGATTAACGTAGTCTCCTTTAAGAATCTCCATTAATTCCATTTTAATTGTATCGCCCGAACTATTTCGAACCGTGCCTTCAGAACTCATTGCAATAATTAAATAGTCATCAAGCTTGGAAGCCCCTTGCTCGATTGCTCCGACAACATCCTCTCGAATATCGCCGGAAAGCCATTCATCAATGGTTGAAATCTTTGGCCTTAAACCTTGTAGCTTATCGATTGACATGGGCCTGACCTCAAGTAGCGATCCGGTTAAAAAGTTCTCAATCCCTTTTTTAGTCGAAGCGAGCTTCTGTCGATTTGCCCTAGAACCCGTAGTATTCTGTAGCGACCCCTCGGTTAAAAATTGAAACAAAGGACCGCGTGCCCGTGTAATAGCGGTACGTATTGGAGACATTACTTCTTCGGCTTGTTTCATAGTAGGGGCCGTTGTAATTTGATGCGTGGTAGTCGTATCGACATTAAGAAAGTAATTATGGATAGAGGACCCATACATCGATTTAGCAGCGCCACGGGCAACAATCAAATATTGTTTATTCGTCAGTCGCTTTTTAATCATCTTACGGACATAGCGCCCGCCATAACCATCTTCGGTTGGTTCATAAACACTTCGTTCTACAAAATAGTACCAACCAAATATTTGCTCTGCCCATAATTTAAAAGTATCGAGAAGTTTTAAATTAGAACCATCTGTAAGAGTCAATTCGCATTCACAAAATTGAACATACCCTTCAATTGCATCTTCATCGTAATAAACTCCTCGGTTTTCAATTAAATCATCGATACGATTCATCTCCATTGAGATTTCTTTATTTACAGGAATGTATCCTTGGATTACGGCATCTCTAAACAAGCCGTAATACTTGGGAACGGCGGTGTTTGAGAGTGCCATGATTGATTCTCCTTATTTTTGTTTAATAATGAATTATCTAACCGCTCTTATTCCTTGTACTTGTTTTTTAAGATCGTTTTGATAATTGGTCGTAAATAATTTGTAAGATGTATTAGAATATTGTTGAATCGTGGCGTCGACTAATTTTTTTGTTTTTTTATTTCCTTTATTGTATTTGTCAACAAAATCGTAAGCTTTTTGTTTTCTATAGTCTCCATATTCGATCCATCTCTTCGCATCTTTTAACCCAATACTTCTCATCTCTTTCGCATCCTGTTTATTATAGTACGCCGAGGCAGCGCCAATCCAAGATCTTATTTTATTTCCTTTTTTCGCATGTTCTCGACTAAATTCTTCTGCTTCTTTAGCGCTTTTCTTCGATTCTCTTACTACTTTTAATGTATCTTTTCTAATGTTAGCCGAGGTCGCATAGCTTCTTCCAGCGCTTTTTGCGATTTTTCCAACGCGTTTTTTACCTACTTCGGTTAAAGACCCATCTGGATTCTGATACCTTCTAACTCCCCATTTCATTCCGAGGATCCCATAGTGTGTGAGTTCATTATTAGCCATTGTAATTTCCTCCTTTTGATGATAATATTATTAAACACCCATTATGCAAAGGAGATTAAATGATGAAAAAGCAAAAAGGATGTTTTAATCGAGAATGCGACGCCAATAAAACCAAAACTAAATTCAACATGAGTTATAAGTATTGTCCATTTTGTAAAAACGATCTCCAATATGTTTGCAGAAAAAGAAGATGCTATGCGCTTTTACCAATTACCGATAAAGACGAGCCCTTTTGTCCTTCTTGCATTGCTAAAGATGAAAAACTTAAAGAAAAACGGATACAACTCGCTAAAAATGCTATAACAGTAATTCCTACCACAATAGTTGCTATGCCAAAAGCTGCCGAAGCTATCAAAGAAGGCATTAAAGTAGTGTCGAACGAGGGACCAAAATTAGTAAAAGAAATTAGTAAACTCGTTCCTAAATAATTTATTTTTTTGGCGTAAGCGCCCTGGCTAATTCTTTGGGATCGAATTTCTTTTGTAACACGGCTCTAACTGTATATACACTAGCGCCAACTCCAACCGTTACAACAGCAGTTCTTCCTATATCTTTAAGAATCTTTGAAGCTGCCGTACGACCTGGTGCAACTTCTTGTTGCGTAAGTTCGCGAAATTTCTTTTCTTTTTCTAAGCGTCCTAGCTTTCTAAATAATTCTTCGTCTGACATTAAAGAACGATATTTTTTATCTTTAATTCGCTGATCTTTAATTTTCTTCATTGCTTCTCGTTTTCTTCCTTCAGCAGTTCGAGATCCGTCGGAATTCTGAAAACGCCTTATCCCCCATTTCATACCGAGGATGCCGTAATGAGTTAACTCGCTGTTCATTTCTCTTCCTCCTTCTCCTTTGGCGTTTCTATTTGAACGTTTAATCGCCATTCAAGTTCAAGTATTTGTTTCTGCAAAGCATCAACTAAAAATCCAATTTGAGGAGGGTCGAAAGCCAACTTCACTTTCTGAAAGACGTACGTCTGAATTGCCTCAAGCTCTGCTATTCGATTTCCAACGAAATCCTCCCATGTTTCAGAATCGCCGGTTATGAAGAAACCTTCTTTTGGGCCTATTCCTAATTGGTTTGCATTCATTAAGGCGCCATTAATAAAGACTATCAACTCAGAATCAAAGTGTTCGTATTCTTTTTCGATGCCAAGAAGTTTTTTTATCGAAGTCAATATACTTTCCATAAATTGGTATCTCCTTTCTTTCTTTCCGGTGGTAATCTTATTAGTAATGATGCATCGCCATAATGTATTGCGTTATGGGTATTGTGAACGGTGGTTATAAGATTTTCGGGATCAATGATACAGTCATCTCGATTCTTAATGTTCTCCATGGTTATTGGATTGATATGATGAATTAGTGGCCGATCAAATATCTCTCTTCCAATAATTCCAAGGTCGCATCCGTTATCGCGAATTAAGATTTCATCTTTTGTTTGTCTCCATAAAAGAGACGTATACAAAACCTGATTTAAATATCGACTATAACCAAATGTTTCTTGAGCGACCATTGCCCCGAGCCTTAAATACTCAAAACGTTCTTCGAAAGTAGGTAGGAGAATAAGTTCTCTATAACATCTAATCATACTCTTCATCTCCTCCTTGAACGCTTGTATATGACCTCATCGCATTAAGTGCATTAATATAGAGTTCCTCGACTCGCTTTGCTGATTGTAGTGATTCCGTTTTTGCTGCAATAAGTTCTTTCTGCTTTTCAAGAATCTCTTTCTCGATTCGATCTTTTGTCGATCCTAGTTTTAAATAATGCGTAATAACTTGCGAAGAGGCAGTTCCATCGATTAATTGTTGTTCGGCGAGGTCAACTGCCAGACATACTAATTGATTCTCCCTAGCCTCTGGTGTTAATGCAGGCCTTACCTTTTTTGTGTCAGAGGAAGAACTTATTGTTTTCGCTTTTTTCATATTCTTCCTCCTCCTTTCTCCAAATAAAACGACTTAAATAGTATTTAAACGAGTTCGCAGAATTGATATGCCTCTTTTCTTTGAAAGGAGAGCAAGAGAAAAAAAGACATGTGCTAGTAATCAACGCTACGAACCCGTTTAAATGCTATCGTAAACAAAAGTATGAGCTTAATTATTACCCTCGGTTTTTTTACTACCTAAAAATATCACCACCGGGGTATTTCATGAGGTGAGCGCGATGGGACAGGGGGGTGTCGCTTTAAAATACCCCCCATACCCATTAGGATGTGATGCCCTCTACTGCCTTCTCCTTTTTACTTTCTTATAAACATTCAAAATATCGTATTTAATGATTTCATCAATTGCTCTTTCTATTTCTTGATCGTTTTCTTGCTCTGAATACTGATTGGATGTTTGTGCAATCCTTCCTAAACGAGAACAAGAGTGATATCCTTTTTCTTCATCGAACAGAAACCAAGGAAGGAACTGTTCAAACGGGTCATAAGGATTGTCATGCGTTGTTATTGCATAAGTCATTTTACTTTGTTCACTCCTTTCAATTTTTTAAATACTTGGATACGGTCGAAGTTGATACATTAATAGCTTTTGCGATTTCTTTAATTGTGTAACCAGAAGAATTCATAGAAGAAATTTTATTAATTTTAGCAGCGCTCAAGTTTGTTGTAGCTCGTGGAGTAGCTCGAACTTTAAGTTCATCAATATTAGCATTTTTAATAATTTTAATAAGCATATTCTCACTAATTGCTCCAGCTTGAATCGCTTCCCATTCTCGATCTGAAATTTTAATGGGATGTCTTTGGGCGCCAACTGTTATTCTAGTAGCGGTAATGGCTTGTTGATTAAGTTTCTTAAGTTCTTTCTTTTTAATGTCTTTAATTCCTTTAATCCTATCGGCCACGGCAACGCCGGCAAGGCCTTGAGCTTGTCGTTCACGAGGGGCATTCTTTAATGCTATATTAAGTTGAGCTAATAACGAATTAACTTCTTGCTGGTATACGGCTTTCGCAGAGGGGGAGTATTGTATCTTTTTAGTAGTAATCATTTCTTTACGGGCTTCGTTGGCCATGGCTTTCATTTTATTAGCATATATGGCGTATGCTTCTTCTTGTGGAGTCCCCGAAGACAATGTTCTAGCATCTTTTGTTTCGGCCATTTTTGTACTTCTTTGAGTTTTTGTTTTAATTTTTCCTTTTTCGTCTACATATGTCGGATTTTCCGTCTCTTTCCATTCTAATTCTCCAGTTTGCGGATTGATTTTAGGGCTTCCTCGTCTCTTAATTATTGTCGTTCGTGATTTAGCCCTTGACAGTAACGTTGAAGCTCCGCCTTCTTGATAACGCGTTTTTAAAGCAGAAATATTATTGTCGATTTCACTCTGTTTATAGTTAAGATTATGATTCTCAGCATCTATTACAACCATACTATGTTTAACGGCTTTTGCTAATTCTTCTTTAGTTGCTCCTTTTAAGGTCATATCAGTAATTAGATTCGTGATTTTGCCCATTTCGTTTTGGGTGTTCGTCATTTTTTTCATGCCTTCTCGATATGGATACTCTAATTTAACGTCAAATCCTTCAAGTTCTTTCAATGGAGGCTCGTGACTGATTTTTATTTTATTAGTAATCGGTATAGTCATTACTGCATCGCCGTCAAAGTCAGCCCCCGATAGCCTCGAAGCTACTTGACTATTAATGCCTATAGCATCTATGCTATTTTCAAGTATTTTTTTGGCATCCTGCTGTTTGTTATTAACGGTAAGAATTGGTATTTCAAAAGTTCCTCCGTGTGGAAATCTTACGAGTGCTAATTTTTCTCCATTTTCATAATTCGGAGCATATACTTCGTTATCTTTCATTGTGGTAATTGGCAAAATGACATGATATTGCTGTCTCGGCAACGCGGTAGCTTTTAAATGAACCGCGGCAGCATCGCAATCGTCAGCAAAAGAGTTTAACAGTATTTTCTTAATTGTTGGGTTTGTATACGAACGAATCTCATCAAATTCTTCCATTTTATCGGCGATTGTCAAATTCAATTGTTTATCTATTAAAGCTTTATTTTGTTTTGATAAAAATTGAGAAGCTAATTTATTAGACCAATCTTTCCAGTCTCCTTCTTCGGCTCTTTTATTTATTAACGATAACTGGTCCACTCCATTTTTATCCAGATAATAACTTTGACCTCCTTTTTCTTTTATAAGAGATCCGAATGGATTATTTGGATCATTACTAATCGATTTAAAAACTTTTGATTTATCCGTTCCTATTTTTTTATTAGTATTAAATATAACATCAATGCCATCTGGCATATTATCCGAATAAACGGCCATCCCTTTTAAATACTTATCATTATCTACAAGAATTCTTACTTGCGCATAGTGAGCTTTCCCTAAACTTAAATCTTCTACGTTTCTACGAATATAAATAAGCCCATCTTCCTTATCCCCTCCTTCTTCCGCATAATTAATTTTAATACGATTCGAATCCATACTCTTTGGGTAGACGAACGGTTTTTTATATGTATAGCCGCCATCATAAGAAATATAATCCTTAAGGGAATGAACGTTTTCAGCATTAAAAATTTCCTTATGCTCAGTACCGGGAGGACATGCAATTAGTAAAGTAGTTTTCTTTCCTGGGTTAGTGATTTGCGAACGACGTCCGCCGTAAACAGGATACCCTTCCATCTCAAGTAAATATAATGCTTGTTTTTTCATTTCCGAAGAAATGTTAAGTTCTTTTTCTACGCCTATGCCAACATCGATCATTCCTTTTTTATCAATCTCTTTTTTAAGAATGTCGGCAGTGTTCCTTGCTTGATTCATTCTACCTTCTGCTCTTTCATCAAGAAGGGATCTTACTGATGAATCGCTCGAATATCCCATTCTTCTTGTAATTTCTTTTAAACTATATCCTTTATCTTTTAATGCTTTTGCTTGAGAAACCAGAAGTGACCTTCTTTCGTCGTTCGCCAATGCTTTTTGAATTCTATATTCAGATGATTTAAGCCCCATTAATTCATAAATATCTTTATCGGTTTTCCCCTCTTTTTTTAACTCTTCTATTCGGCTTAAAAAATCGCCACTTCGTTGATAGGGATTATCCCCAGAACCATAAGGATATCGTCCAGAACGTCTAGGCATTCCATAATGCGTCAGGATTTCTCTTGCGATTGTGTTCATGGATTATTCCTCCCGTTCTTTGATTTGGTTTATTACTTTGTCGAATTTAATTATTTTATCGACTATTAAAGTAATTTCTTTTGGATCAGGATGGTGAAATATAATTTCATTATTTTGATAAAGCCTTAATTCTATCTCAATATCATTAGGATTCTTCGTATATTCCAAACAGAAAAGAGCAGTATAAATTTCTAATTGCCCCATGTTGGCGGGAACTACTCCGGTTTTCAAATCATGAATTCTAAGTTGACCGTTACGAAACGAAATTGTATCGGCCGTCCCAAAACAATTTATGGAATAATATAAAACTTGTTCTGGCGTCATCTTATATCCAATAGCATCGTTCACATATGTGTTTAATGTCTTTTGTGATTTAGGTAATTTCTGCCCAAGGTCGATACACGTAGCCGCGAACGAATGAATGACAACTGCCTTTTGCGTCGCCATAAATTTGGAATATGATTCTGCTAATTTCAATTCGTCATAATTAATCCAATGATATTTACTTGGGCTAAGAAAAGCATGATCTCCTTCAAGTTCTGAATGATCGTTGAAGTTCATTTAATACTTCCTCCTTATTCTCCGGATAAATAAAACTCGAAAATGACATTTTGTTCATTCGTTGAATATAGTATTCTTGGTTTGCCCTTTTCTTAGCTTTCTTATTTTCTTTACACTCTAATGCCGCCCACTTGTTTTTATAAAGCACAAGTATGTCCGGGATTCCTTGAATATAATTCGAATCGTTTTTCATAACAATACATCCATCGAACTTTTCTTTCAGTTCTTTGATGAGTGCTTTTTGAAAATCTTTTTCCAAAATAAGGACCTCCCAAACAAGAATTAAAGAAAGTGCTTTTTTTTAGAAAAATGCCTCTTTCTTCATTAAAGTGAATGTTTTTTTCGCGTGACAAATTTTACCAAATATAAAAACCCATATCAAGCGATATAGGCCTTATAAAAACACTAATATTCATCTGTTAAAAATATCTAAGCGTCAAATATTTTACATGTCGTTTTGCAATATGGCCATGGTCCACCACATGCTATACAACATTCAGGTTCGTCATTCAGAGAAGGCATGTTATTCTTTAACCAATATTCGTTTTCTTTTTCGAGCTTATTATATATCGCTTCCTCTTTAATTTTTCTTTTGCATGACGGACATACCCAATAGCTATCAAATATTCCTCGGTCCCCTTTTTTATAATCCATATAGATCCCACACGAAAAACATTTAACGACACATGGTATGCTATCGTCGTTACGATTTCTAAAATCTATTTTGTCCATTTCTTTGTCAGAAATAAACCTAGATTTTCCCAAATATTTATTACCAAAAATAAATTCAAATCCCATAAAATTTTATCCCCTTTTTCGATTTTTTATCTCGTCACCATTTTATTGTCATAGTCATCAAAGCCCAAAAACCCACTTTTAACCCCCCTATTATATATATATATTGTTTTTTCTATCGCATTTAATAGGGAAAAAAAGTGGGAAAGTGGGCTTTTGGCCAAAAAACCACCTTCAAACCCTTGCAAATGCTATATTCTTTCAAGCCCACTTTTGATTTTAAAAGTGGGCTAAAACCCACAAAAAGTGGGCTAAAAATGGTAAATATTCCCAGCTTCCAATTTTGAAGCGAAAAAAGCCCAAAAAAAGTGGGCTAAAGCCCATTTTCAGAAAACAAAAGTGGGCTAGGAAAAATATCATTTTTTTACATAATTATCCAATTTTCCAAAACTAAAAGGCCATGTTTAACACAACCATTTAGTCGAAAAAATTGGTAATTTTCTCCCTTATATTTTACCATATTTTTTAGAATTATACAATCCAATTTTCTTTCGAAAAAAATAATGGGAACCCAATAATTAATGTAAATATAAAAATTGTGGCATCCTTATTAACTAAAATATTTAATGCCCCGACAAAAACAAGCAGCAATGCTATGATTTTATTCTTTATTAATTCTCGGTTCCACAACATGATATTTTTACCTTTTTCCTCTCATTGAATTCGTTCTTTTTAATTTCGATCCAACCATCTTCTCCTACCTTAAAAAACCGATTGATTTTAATTTTCTCAAGTTCTGGCTTAAGAATATAAAACACACCTACAGTATCGAAGTCTCCATTGGCTTCGTCGGTAAGAAACGTTTCGCAATAAACTTTCATTTTCTTTCCGGGATAATACGGCATCGTGATCGGATATAATTCATTTATAATATCCCCGACTAATTTTAAACTATAGGTTCCTTCAAGGTCATAAGCATCAACGCAATAATAGCGGTTAATATCGTCATATTTAATTGTCCCATCGTTGTAAACATATTTAAACAAAGCACTCATGCGTTTACATTGATACAATTTATAGTCCTCCTTTTCGTCGGTTATCAGATTCCAAATATCATCGGTATCCTCAATTTCAGTAAGGGGTTTTCCATCAATAAGACGATTTAATATTTGCCGAGTTATCATGATACCGAATCCGCTATGACGGTCATTAATAAGTTTCTTAAATGCTCTAAGGGCGCTTTTATAGCAATGAGCGCCATACCCTTTTAAAGCATTGTTTTCTTCGGTAGCGGCTTCCTTTTCGCAAGCCAACTTAACTTCTTTCCTCGCCCAGTCTAACATTCCCATTATTGTTCTCCTTTCGCCATGAAAAAATATAAGAACGATCATCTATATACTCATGTGCAAATACCTTTCTCGTATCGCCGCCGAAAAATAAAATCGTCTCGGGCAGGTTCTCATTGACAGCGTCAAATATCAATTCGCGTTGTTTGCACCAGGTCACGGCAGCATCCAGATTCTCTCCGATTCGACAGGTCCACAATATCAATTTACTACCCCTACTTTTTTCTTCTTTCAGAAATATAATTAGGCTTTCATTTGGAGCACCAATATCCGGCCATGCGTTTTCACAAAGGGTTCCATCAAAATCAACCGCAATTATTTTATTAAGAAGGGCAAGATTTTTCATCCGATTCGTTCCCTTCTAGCGATAGAATCGCAATAATATAGGCTTCCATAACAATATCATTAGAATTACCGATGGGAACCCAAGATATATCCATTTTCAGTACGTCATAGCCTTGTTTTACATATTCGAGGATTCTGTCCATAACTTGCTGGGATACTTTACCGCATACGTATTCCATTTTAGTCATTTTTGATTACCCCCTTTCTCAATGCTCAGACGGCAGTAATATCACGCCGTTCTCAAGCCACAATACTAATTCTTTCATTGGAAAATCAGTATAAGGGACTTCTTGAGTAATGATTAATTTTCTATCATTGGAACCTTCTACGATGCAACTTTCATCTTCGCGTTTTGTAAGTTTCCAGACCTGGAACCATTTATTGAGATTTTTATCTTTCTGATAACTTCCTATAATATCCAGAAACCAATAGCATTCAGCAGCATCGGCTACGTTTTTAACCCCATCAGTAATGACCGGATACGAATCAAATAATGAATATGCATGATAGCAAGCTGCCCCATACGAGTTCCTCAATATGACTTCAATTTCTTTTACGGTTTTCATATTTTCCCCTTCATAATAAGTTCAAGTACCATTACTAATTTTTTGTATTTCTCGTATTTTTTACGAATCTCCTCATATAATTCATCGTTAACTATCCTGATATTTTTATAGGATATAACTTTTTCTGTGTTATCATGAAGCCTCAATAAAATGCCTTTCATCCGTTGCTTTGGATATGGGTATCTGACGTCCAAAGCAAGTACGGTACCTATAGTTTCTTTGTAGGCGCCAAAAGATATTAAAACCAAGTCCCCAACTTGTATGTTATCAATAACTTTTGTAGTATTTAAACTCATTGCTCGTCTCCTCCTAACCATTGATCAAATAAGTAATCAACATATAAATCTTTTTGCGGGCCACACATATTCCAATTACCGCATAAATCAGGGGGGCCACACGCACAGCCAGAGCAAGCCTTTATCGAGTTAATATAATATTCACATCCAATACAGATTAATAAGCTTTCATTCGGAAAACTGTTACACATCTGATAAACAGCGATGCCCTCTTTCATACGCATTTTAAAACATGCTTTACGCTCAATAGAGTTTTTAATTTCCTTAAAAATATTAATCATTGCTTTTCCCCTGCTTTCTTATATTTTTCCAATTCACGATTTAAATACCAAGCCGCCTTTTGCAAATCCTCAAATGCTTTTGACAAATCTTTTTTGCCGGACCGGGAAATATACTTAACTGCATTCCCAAGACAAAATCCTAGTTCCTGGTCCTCAATAAAATCAATTACCTCTATTTTCCCGCTTGTGTAATGGGCCGGGTGGTTAACTGGGTCGTGTGTTTTGTTTTCTTCCATCTGTGAATCTCCTTTCATTTTTTCCAGTTGACATTAATGTATCGAATTTAACCCTATTCCTCACAAAACCAGTTTCATTAAAATCTTTTTTATTTTTTAGGGCGCGACTAATGCCAAGGTCGATTCCGGCCCTCGATTTTAGGTGATAGTAATATAAATCCGTATACAGTGTGTTTAATCGGTCGATACGTCCGGCGGCTTGCGTCATAACTCTATATGAGTAATTCTGAGAGTAAAATATAATAGTATCAGTCTTGATGCATTCCCACCCCTCGCAACCGGATGTATATTGTACCAAATATACCCAAGCGTCTCCGTCCGGGACCGGCTGATGCTTATGGCCATTCCATTCGGCTATCTCTGTCCCTGGCAAATATCCAAGGTTTCTTAAAATCTCAAGCTCGTAATCAAAATTGTAAAATATAATAGCTTTTGGGTGGCTGTCGAGTAACTCCAGGAGCATGACGCTTCGGGACTCATCCGTGTTGACAATTTTACGCAACGCAAAGCAAAACCCACTAGCATTTGTAATGGGCTCGTTTTTCCAAATATCCCACCGATTTTTAAGCATTTCCTTATAAGCGTAAATATCATAGGAGACATAAATGTTTTCGTGGTGGGAAATAGTCTCGCGGTCATAGTCCATCGTAACTAATATCTTTTCTCGCAATCTGATTAGACGTCCGGTATTTAAATATCTATCTATTTTCGGATAATTGGAGAATTGAGAATATACGATATGGTCCCTTCCAAATTGTGTCCGGTTTTTATAGAAGCCGTTCGCAATAAATACAGGAATATAATCCTGCCATTTGTCTCCTGGGGTAGCCGTCAGCAAAACCCACTTATTAGCGTTAGCAATTTTGAGAAATGACTTTACCCAAGCCCCCCTGCCAACTAAACGCTGCTCGTCGAATATAAAAAAGGAATTCGTGACATCTGAATACTTTTTAATATTGTTCCAAGAATCCACAACAACTTTATTAGAATATAAATTGAATTCCGAAGTAGTACAAAGAAGGAAGGGTGTTAGTTCGCCCTCCCATTCTAATAAATCGCGTTTATGCGCTGTCGTGATAATATATAAATCTTTTGGCGGATTATTCATTGGCACGTATTTTTTTGTGCAGAGATCGCCACCTTCATTCAAATAATAATATGCGAGGGCGGTACGAGATTTTCCACTGCCAACCCCGCCACAAAGGATGCACCCATTTTTCATTTTTCGGACAGCGTCCAATTGGTAATCGTATAAATTAATCCCTGATATAGCTTTTCGCCTCCTTTTTGTTCCATAAATTGGTAAATATCACGCTAAAAAGAGCCAATTTTGCAAATATCGCGTATAAGGCCCTTAAAAGCGTCTACGTGCAATTTTAGTATGTTTTTGACTTATGATGCCTGAATGATGTTTTTCGTTTGGTGTGGGGCATTCTGAGGGGTCAATTTTTCAGAAAATTGCGATATTTTACGGCTTACTCATCTGATTAGGAAAAGCGCGCTTAAAAATGATATATTTATTCTTAATATCAATTTCGATTACTTTGTAACCGACATTCAGCCAAGAAAGTGCCATGGAATGAGTTTTCGTATTTGCCCAAAAACATTTATGATTATACGCCGATGGGGGCAGATCAATTTTCAGGTTTTCAACTATATCTATAAAATATAATTTTACTTGGTCGTTTTTAGATTCCCGTAAATAATTCGAAATGGCATCATATTTTCTGCTAATTTTTTTAATGACATTGCTTGGACTTGATTCTAAGACCTTAAATTCTGAAGTTTTTTCTCTTTTCAGAACATCGACCTCTCTTTTCAGAACATCAACCTCTCTTTCCAAATCCAGCGTTCGATTTAGCAATTCAATAATAAGGCGATCGTAATTCATGACTTTCTCTCCTTTGAAAAAATATAAATGACTATTTATCTATCGCCAATACTACATCGTCCGGGTACTTGCCTTCGAATTCGTCTTCTTCGATCGTGACGTACATAGTTTTTAAATATGCTTTTATTCCTTCTTTGCCGTTTACCTCCCAATAATATGGACGGAGCGTTACATCGGCATTACGAATTTCGGCATAATCTAAAGCTTCAATAGATTCTTCGTCGAGTTTAATTTTTCGCCTTCCGGATATCATTATGACTTTTGGGGGGATGTTTTCAAAATTAACATTGGCTGTAATATAATGATATGGGTCGCCTTCATTGCGAGGGACCCTTATTTTTACATTCCATCCGTCTTCGGCTAATTTATTAGATTGGTCCGGGTCGTCAATAATAATACTGAAATTTCTGTTTCCGGCTCGGTTGTATTGCGATCCCCTTCCGGCAAAATTACGAAATATAACATGAGCGTTTTCGATAATAAGATTATCAACGGGTTTATATGGCATCAGATTTTTCCTCCTTTACTTTGGACGTTTCGATTAACTCAACTTCTTTTAATGTTTCGCTTGCGGGGACATATACGAATGATCCCATAAACCATTTAAGTGTATCGTATTCAGCATTCTTAGAAAATATAGGATTTGTCGTATATTTGCATGTTGACTGCTTTTCGAAGCAGCTACCACCATAGAGTTCCTGGCAATCTAAACCATTGCATAAAAATAAAACTTGTCTAACCATTTTTATTCTCTCCTTTTAGATTAAGTATAAGTGACTCCGGAGGCGAAATCTCCTCTTGATAATGACTTTTTCCAAGGGCCTTGCCAACGAAAAAATATAACAATGTCTTTTGTTCGTCCGATAAGGTATTAAAAATATCTTTCATGGTTTTTTCTTTTTCCATTATCTTTTTCCTTTCACTAAAACGGTATAATCTCATTATCATTTTTCAAATATGGTTTATCCGAAAGAAACCACTCAATCATTCCATAATTCCATATTGCGTCCATAGCATCCTTGACCATTTTCTCGTAATACGAAATATCAATATCGTCTTCCTTGCCCAATTCGCGGATCATTTCGGATTCGAGCCATCTATAATTTTTCGTTCCGGTAACAGCGTTATAAGATTTCTCTTCGGTTTTTTTATTAATCGATTCTCTGAGTAATATCCCGCCACCACAACCTTCTTTTATTGGACAGAACTGGCCAACTTTTCCAATAAAATGATAGTTATGCTCGCCCGGCGCAAGTTCCTCATTCATATCCAAATATAATGCCGTGGTTACCGTCTTTGTCTCGCACATGTCTTTAAATTCTATCGGACCGGAAATTGGAATCTTGGCGCCGGTAATATAACCTTCTTTAAACAGAGTTTTAAAGACATAAGGATGGATTAATTGCGTACCGATTGCCTGCCATTTTCCTTTATCCTCTCCGTCTTTGTACTTGCCGACGTAAACTGCGTCATTCAGTAGACACAATTTATCATACGTCGCCTCATGCTCAAACGTATAGCCATACGCCTTCCCATAGTCCATTACGAAATTGATAATATCACTCGTGGCATCTGGTATTTTGATGGAATCGGTTTTAATATGCGCTACTTTGAATCCTTGTTCCTGGACCTCGTGTTTAAGGTTTATCATAAATAAAGCCCCACGCTTTGCCACAATATTATCGACATTGCGCTTATCATAAAATGCATTCTCGAAACTTGCCGAAGTAAGGCCATATACGGAGTTGAGCGCGATTTTTAGGGCCCCAGCCAAGCCTTTTGCCATGGTTTCGTCAGATAAGTATTTTGCCAAAGCTCCGTCCAACATTTTTTTGGCTTTTTTGAAATCTTTATGCTTTATGGCTATACGGGCATCCAGGAGGTCTTTGAATCGTTGCGTGTACTCGGTTCCAAAAAGATTCTCTGCGACAATGCCACTTGGATACATGGAGGAAATATCCATAGATGCTACGTCTCCATATATACCCGGCTCCGAATATACATGACCTCCTTCTCCTACTTCCTCGCCTCGATAGGTCGACTTGCCCATCTCGTATTTATAGCCCGGGAATATAGGTTTTAAATCTTTATCAAAAATAGTGTATTCGTCGAAGATAATATTACAAGTAATATAATCGCCATTTGCATAAGTCCATAAATCTTTACCATATGGGCCTTCTTGTATTTTTCCCATGTCTCGGTAATTGAATTGGTCTTGTGGCTTACGGTTACCGCCAAATATAATTTTGGTTGTTAGGGTGTTCGTGGTATCATTTACGGTCATGCTGGCTAAATCTGCTAATATCTGTCTAGCAACGAAGTCTTCTTTTCTCGCATTAAATATAGCTTCGGTTGCAATAACGTCGGCATCACAGTATTCAGCAACTTTGATCCATATATCTTCGGGGACGGGCTGGTCCCATGGCAAACCGAGTTCTCGATGACTGATGCCTAAATCAATTTCAAATTTTTTGAGGGATTGCTTTTCGCTTGAGAAATCATATACGTCCGTATATGAGATGTTATAAGCTTCTCCGAAAAAACAATTCGGGCTTCCGTTAATTATCTTTTGAGATAGGTTGAAAAGTTGCTCGTTCGAATATCCTATCAACCTGCCATATAAAATATGATTGTCGTATCGGCGACAATTGAATCCGACTAATCGGAACTTAATAATATCCTCAATTTCACTCGGCGATGGGTTAATCATTCGGACTACCGGCTTACCTAGGCCTTCGATTTTCCAGTTTACTAAAAATAAATTCGGAAAAACCTCGACGTCAAAAAATATAAGTTTCTCTTCGTCGTTCTTTTGATTTTTCGATTGCTCCAGGGATTTAAATTGCATTTTATTGACCAGTTTAATGCAGTAATCGGCCTGATTAGTGCTACTTGCGGCAAAGGCCAGTATCGCATTGCGCATATCTGTAATATCATAATTTAAGCCGCTGGAGTATGCATCTTCGAGTATTTTATAAATAAAATCAATACTTGGTTTAGTGCCTGGATGTATTTCCTTATTAAGATTGCGTTTTATAAGCGTTCGAAGATTTTTTTCATTCTTGACCGCTTCGAAATTTATCACTGATTTTTCTCCTTTCATTGGGAGTCCGCTACTTAAAACAGTCACTGGCAAATCGTTCGTAAGCGTAACTTTTCGACGAATCGCAGAGTTACCGGTAAATGTCTTAATCTCAATTCCATCAGAGAATACGTTATTGATTTGCGCAACGTCCCCGACATAAATGTAATGCAAATGGATCCCTTTTCCGCTCTTGCTGTACTCGGCGTAGGTCGAGGGCCATTTACTTGCTTCCTCAATATTCCGTTCAATTGATTTCTCTCCCTTCTTGTCTCTCAAATCAAAATCTATTACAATATGGTTTTCTGGTAATATTACGTAATGGAGTTTAGTCGTATCCAGATCTGATAATTTTGTAGTAACATTTTCCCATTTTTTCACCGGAGTCTCTTTTGAATTTGCATATTGGGCCTTGCAATCGGAATATTTTTTATCCAATATGGATTTAGTAGATTCCAATTTGAGCAATATCTTTTCGCTTTTCTCGTTCATTAATTCTTTCTCAAACTTGTCAGTACGGAACCCAATATAATAACTACGGGCACGGGAGCCATCGTCAAAATTAAATCGTTCTTTGTAATCCCAAAAATAATTTTTGAGTTCCTCTTTGAATATTCTTTGGGAGAATGGGAATGTTACTTTGGCCTCATCACAATATGTCTTATACATTTCCCATGCAACTTTGAGAGTGGTGCCATCTTCTTTTTTAAAAATATGATAAGAATCAATAATGAAATTATAAAAATCATTCGAGGCCCCGAGCATCCCAATTGGCAAATAGTTATTGTAAATATCAGGATCGCTCAAATATACTTCCTGACAATGATGCGCTATTGCTCCAAGTTCGAAGGCAATCTGTTTTACAGTGGCTGTATATTCGCTTAGTTTTAATTTGTTTCCAGATGGCGATACATCGATGAGTCTCCGAATAAGGCCTGATTTGGCGTCTGTGATCTTAACTGGTTTATTTGTCCCCATAAATAAAAAGCATTTAAATCGATTAGAATATGACGTTTTAAATTTCTCATTTACTATCATCATTTCGTGAGAAACTAAAGTATTTAATCTTGTATTATCCTCAATTTTTGACAAATCGCCATCATGCTGGATTGCTACGAGCGGGTTACTTTTAAAAGCCTCTAAAGCAAAATCATTATTCGAGGAGCCAAGCGCTCTGGCGTCAAATACCGAATAATATCCCTCAAATAATTGTTGAATAATATTCAGTACCGTCGATTTGCCAGTTCCGGTTGCGCCGTATAGGACTATAAATTTCTGTAATTTCTTTGATTCTCCGGAAACGACCGAACCAATAGCCCATTCAATTTTATGCCTTTCGTCGTCAATATAAAGAGTAGACATTAATCTATTATAAGCCGTTAAATCCCCTGATTCTAACGGATAACTCAATTTTTTACTGGCATAATCTTTTTTCTTTGTTTCAGTATTTGAGAATATAAGTTTTTCATCCAGCATATGGAATGAATCTCTCATTTGCCTTTGACAATATTTATGCCAAGTGTCTATCATTCCTGATTCAGCATCCCACATATGTAGAATCTTAATACCAAAATCAAAGCGTTGACGATTTTCTTCTGCATATCTATCCAGTTCGCGGTCTATTAATTGCAATGCATCTTGCTCGTCCGTAGACCATAGGCCGCGTTCCTCAATCCAGATAGCATAGAAATCCCCTCCTCGAATCATTAGATCGGAACTTTTTTTGATAATGAACTTTGGATAGATTTCGACTATCCCGCGTTTTGTGTTACGCGTTGATATCACTAAAAAGTCGATCATAACCTTTCTATGCTCCTTTTTCACGCTTTAATTTATCAATTTCCGTATTCAGTTTTTTTATCTTTTTATTACGTTTACAAAATTCCTCAAGAATAAAATAAATAACACTGATTGCTATTAAATCAAACATTGTAATTTGACGATTAACCCGTTTTTGCTTTTTTACTAATTTCTCAATAGGTCCGACATAGCTGTAATAATACCAAATTACATTATTCATAAATATCTCCTTTCCTCGAATTTAACCGTTCGATTTATCTAAAAAATAATGTGGTTTTTATAGCTTGGTAAGCGTCAATATAATACGGCGCTATTTCTTTTAAATCTCTATGCAGCGGATCTTTTGGATTATCGCGTTTTTCTTTCCATAGAGTGATCATTCCAGTTAAATATAAATAAATTTCCTCGTCCGAAAGTCTAAGCTCAGGTTCGTTGTTTATAATCATAAATATCCCCTTTCATAGAATCGTATTCAGATACCAACACATTTGATACCATATCTCGACATCCCGTAAATCGTGATCGCAATTATTAATTGTGAATAGCCCGCCTTCTCCGTTTCGTTCGTATTCTCGATTAAGAAACCTTTGAAGGATATCATTTGCGTAATTTTCATCCATATTCGCATCATGCATGGATCCTAAATCGAGATTAACAATCATATTCCAAAACCATTGGCCCGTACGGTTACCAATATCTTCATCGTCCATAATATGCTCTTCGCAACGTATGGCCAAAGCTAATATCATTTCTAAGACGCTGCATGGACGATTATCTAATTGAGTTTGTATTATGGAGTCATCAATCGAATTTTCGTATCCAAATCGATATCTAAGATCTATCCCATCTTGCGCCCGATTTTTGTCCATTTCGATAATATAAAAAAAGTCCATAGAATGGAGATAATGTAGGAGTTTCCGATAGGATAGCTTGTTAAAATATTTTTCATTGCATACGAGTTGATACATCCATTTGAAGTATTCAGTTTTCAACTCGTTTTTGGCCATTACTCATCTACCTGATGAGGTTTTGTCTTGACAACATCCGAATATTTCCTTACGTCTTTAATGACCTCGTAGTCGAATTCAGTAATATCATTTCTGACGTGGAGAAGGTCCTCTTCGTATTCTCCAATGTGTTCAAGGCAATCATGGCTGACAGTATCCTCAATACTATCTACCAGTTCGTTTTCATAATCTGCTAATTTGCCATCAGCATAATAAAAAAGACCGATTTTTTCATATTCGCCATTGTCAAATTCATCTGGCGTTATCACATACGGTTTATCCATGTTTTTACCATCCTCTTCATTCTTCTTCGCAGCAGTCCCTAATTTTGAATAGTCTATTTTGTGAGCACGTTTTTCTTGCATATGGATTTTGCGAATTTCTTTCACATATTCAGCAAGTTCCGGCTTCTCTGTTATTACTGTTCGATCGGGTTGCTTTGCTAAATCGGTACCAATTGTTAGTTCTTCGGCTTTTTTAGAAAATCTTTCCTTAACCGAATCAATTTCTCTTTGCGCCAGGGTTTCGTATTTTTTCTTTAAACACAGTAAAGTAATCGCCGAACCAACTCCAGCGCCAAATATAAACATAGCAATATTAATTACACTATTATTCATAATCATTTTCCTCCTCGTTTTTAATAGTCATAACTGTTAGGGCTAATCCCCCAAATAGCATAGAAATACTTAGCAAAATACCGCCGGTAATATGACGTTTTCGCTTTGTATCCAGTACATAATCTAACATCCCAATAAGATTATCTAAGCCGCCCATACTTCCTTTTCTCCCCCTGATAAAATAGCAATTCCTCCAAAGAAACAAATCCCGGCCATTGCCGCTAAAGTATAAGATATCAATACTGATTTAGTTCTCATGACTTCATTTCCTTTCTTTTTTACTTTTTTAATGAATGCTCTATTGTGCTCCAAATATCACCATCGACATTAAAGTCCAGTAATACTGCCGGTTCGTAACCGTTGACAAAATCAGTATTATCCAATTTTTCAATACTTGCTTTATAAATTCCGAAGTCAACATAATTATCGCCTTTAGGGTTTTTTAAATCATAGGTCCACCCGACAATTTGCCCGGCCTTCGAAATCGGAATATCAAACATGTTATATACCTCATTCAAAAATAAATATCCCCTAGACCGAAGTAAATTATTTGCATATTGCTGCTGAAGGCGAGCGTACATTAAATTGTACTCGGAATTATCCTCCCAATGTCTCGATGCTGCATCAAAGAAACGGGCGTACTCGCTACAATAATCAAGATTTGCAATATCAACGGCTTTCTCGACTTTCTTTTCTTTTCCTTTTTCATCGACGATAGTTTCTTCGAATTTCTTTGCTTTTATGTTGTATTTTAGTTCGTGATCGACGTCCTTCCCAAAACGCTCAATAACTCGATTCCGATATTCCTTGAAACCTTTATCTATCGTGGCATATGCGCTTGCAAGAGCTATGTTTCTGGCACGCATAATATTATTGGATGCTAATATACATCCGATTGACAAAATTCCAACGGCGACTGCCGGACCGTAGAGTTTTAAGAATTTAAAAGCGGTTTGCGTGTAGACAATTAGTAAATCCTTTTTGCTGTCTTCCTCTGAATATTCTTCTTTATAAGATTCGTCTTCAGCATAAGTGTGAATTGTCTCAATATCTTTTTTATGGTTGCTAAGAATGGTATTAATTTTTGTAGTTGCCTTGCACGCCATGACCGTACTGGCGACCACTCCACATAATCCGGCAATAAGAAAAATTTCAGGACTATGTTTCATTACCTGAAAATTTACTCTCGCAAAAGTTTTGTTCATGCCGTTTATAATGTTTAATTTATCCATATTACATATTCTCTCCTTTTTATTTATTTGAATGCTAGCGCCCTTGGCAATTTAAGAATATATCCGTCTCTTACAGGAACTGCTTTGGCACTCAGAATATCAGTCCAACCGTATCTATTATCTGTATAATTTCCCGAAATACCGACTAAATCGTATAAATCAGCCACGCTAACCAAACCGAATTCATCTATTAATTCATCCATTCGATATAAAACGTCTTCCGCTTCTCCTCGACTCTCTATGATAATATTTTCATAATTAGTCACGCTCGGCCCCGAATAATTATTTCTCCTGCTACGGTCATCACTATAATCTTTATAGGATATCTTCGAAGGCGAGAAATTTTTTCTTTTTCCGGTTCCACGATAAAGAATCATATCAATGCCATTTGTAACAACATCATAGATTCCTTTTTTAATTGCCGGGACAAGTACCTCAATAAAAATATAATCTTTAAGATTACCCACATCCTCGGATATAAAGACATCTGTAAACTTTTGAAGTTCGTTTTTCTTTCTGGATCTAACTTCTCCTTTAACTACTTTTTCGATTTTTTTATTTGGAATGGATTCGTCGGTTCTTTCTTTTGATTCGTGCGAGTTTGATTTGTATTGTTTTTCCATTTTAGACTTTTCCTTATCCATAACCATCTTTTTAATTTTGTTTTCTATTGGATCGAAATATATTTTTTCTTCTTTTGATTCGTGCGAGTTTGATCTGTATTCGTCCATTTATGCTCCTCCTTTCACTAACTCGCTCTCAAATAAAAAAGCGAAAATACCTTGTTACAGGTATCTTCACTTTCTTTTAAACCTTCCCTATTCTTGATCTTCGTTGGATTCCTCATCATAATCGCCTCCGTCAACAACCCGCAGGTTTGGCTTTTTACCGTTCTTTTTTAGTTTGATTTTTGCTATGATGGGTTTGACGACATACTTGTAGGTAGCCCCACAAGCAATAATCACTATCGCACCAATCGCAATAATCCGAACATAATCTCCAGAACCAGTTTTTACAACCATTCCCTCGACAGTCTCCATGACATCTTCGTTTGCTATGACATTTTCCATTTTATTTTTCTCCTTTCAATAATAGAAATTTTATTTGGTTTTCTTCATTAAAGGGTATGTTTTTCGCGCGCGTTTACTAATCAAAGTTTTTATCACCTTCTGCTAAATCAGGCATCATCTTCTGCTTGTATTCGGTTATTGCGAGATTGGCTCTCATCCTCTTCCCGTATTCGCTTTTTGGCTTTGGAAGGCTATCTTCCTTTGCAAAATCAAGTATTCCCTCGACCGTAGTAATAATTTCCTTGCTCAAGGAATTTAGCAAAGTTTTAAGAATATCTTTATCCTCCTCGTCACTTAGTTTATCTATGATAAGATTTGCTTTTTCAATATCTTCTAATAATGCGCTTTTATAATAACCCCAGAAATCTTCATATGAAATATCAAATTTCATTTTATTTTTCCCCTTTCAATTGCGTTTCTTGACCTAATAGAATTGGTCGTGGTAAAGTAAGCAAATACCCATCTTTTATTCGATTAATTTTAGCCTCACTAAGATTAATCCAACCATATTTATTATCTTCTTCGGTTGAAGGAAGTGCGATTAAATAATATAACCCGCCTAAAGCAATAAACCCATAACTCTCTATTATTTCTTTCATATCGGATAAAACTGCTTCGGCTTCTTTTTTAGTATTAAATTTGACTTCTTTATGATATGTAACTTTTTGACCATCCCCTCTAAATATCATAACCATACATGCTTGCATATGCTTGATAATACTTTTGTGTAGTTCCCGCTTTCCCCAAAACCATGATGGATAACAATCAATTCGTTTAAGAATAATCTGGATCTCTTTATTGAAGCAATCCCAACAAAGTTCTTGGTTATAGGCGAATTTCCCTAATTTAAGTTCAGTCTGGCACCCTATACATTTCTTCTTTTCCGTCATAAATATCACCTCCTTATCCGTTTTGCTTTTTCTTTAAACATCACATTTTTTATATACTTTTGATCGCCCCATAAAGTTCTTCGAGTTGGTCGTTGATTTCTACCACTAATTTCTTCCAATTTCGATTATATGGAGTAGTCGATTCATAAAACTTTGTTATGGTATCAACATTATTTATTACTATAGAATTATTAATGGCCACAATACAGGCATCCATTTGATTGTAAAGTTTATGCAAGTTTATAAGGATATTAGCTACTTTTTTTAAGATTTCTTCAATTTTTTGAGAATTTTCCATCATAAATATCACACCTCCTTATCCGTTTTTATAGTCGTACCTCGGAGCAACTCTATAGTCAATAACCAGGCACGGACTTCCGCTATCCGTCAACGCTGAACTGAATTTCAATTCAATATATCCATCATCAATTGTCCATCCAAGTTGATCACCTAGGCTTGTTGGATGTAAACCTATTTCGTCATAAAACTCGTTCAAGGATATAAACATATCGTATCGCAACTGTAGATTAAGTTGATTTTCAGCTTTTTTGATTTTATCCATATCAGATTTGAAATATCTTCCGGAAATGACGTCATAGCATAATGTATTCCCTTTCTCTGTAATGATTATTTCCCTGCTTGTTACGGGATTTTTATCGATTCTATCTTTAGCAATATCATCTTTGATTGCCTGCTCCTTTTTGCTGCCAATCGTCTCAATAACTTTCTCCTGATACTCTCGTAGAGCCGATTCAGAGAGCGTATATGCGGTTGCTAACGCTGCGTTTCTCCGTAGGTTTACGGAACTCGCACCAACAAGGCAAAATATAGACAGAAAACCAATAACGACGGATGGAATATAACATGTATAAACTATTTTAACCTTTTCTAACGGCTTAAATATCGGGATCTCCTTTCCTTTGCTATCTACCAATTCGCCTTTAGATGCTTTGGACGTCGAAGAATCTAAATATCTTTTTTCAGCCTCTTCTAATAATCTTAGAGCTTTAGGAGTTGCCTTAACGGCTAAAATAGTTGTCGTTATCATACCTGCGATCCCGATTCCAGATAGGATTTCAGGACTGTATTTATTGGTGACTCTCTGAATATTTCTCATAAATCTATCCAGAATTAACGTATTCATTGTTTCTCCTTTCAAAAATATAAAGAAAAAGACTCTTATTAAGAGTCCTTCTCCGTTTTTAATTTCTTTTTGCAAGTGCTTCTTCTACTAATTTTGTGACTGCCATTTTCGTTAATCGACCGTTAGTCCAACCAATTATTAATGTTGATATAAAACTAACAGCTAACCCAATAAATACAATCGCTTTCTCATTATTCATAAAATATCACTCCCTTCATTACAGACATTGTAAATAGCGCGAAAAATAAACAGTATAAGCATCTAACGTGGGGACTCGAACCCCATCACCGAATGGTCGATAGAGTAATTCTCTATTCATCGGTGAATTCTTCCTAAGCATTAAGCTTCTACTGTTGTTCATTATAGAGTATGTTTTTTTCGCGTAAGAAAAAATAAAGAGTTTTTATCAAACTCTTTATTGATTGAATTTAGTATACTTCATAAATTTTTTCCCAGATTTTCGATTCTTTTTCTTCAAGATTTTCTTTAACGAATTTGTAATTCAATCGAAGCTTGCAATTTACTCGATAATATAGTAATGCGGCATCAATATCATCAATTTTTAAGCATTCATTAATATTAACAATACATTGACCGAGTTGCGCCGCTGATCGATGAATCTCTAATTCAATTTCAGTTAATTCATCTAAAATTTCTTTAATCTTTTTTTTCTGCGCATCTTTTGTCATAAAATATCACATCCTTTCATTACAGAACGTGTTTAATTCGCGCAAGACTAAATATAATTCGTAGTTGGCGGATACGTCATTGTTATAAAATTGTATTCTAATTCGTTATCGGCAGTTGTAACTAATTCATGATTAAAGTCTATCCAAGAATATCCATAAATCTCATGACCGACATCTATGCCCCAACCTACCACGTTGCCAAACTCCGTTGGTTCAAGATCGAGATACTCATAGAAATCGTTTAAAGAAGCGTATCCTTTTAATATAAAATCTCGATTACAATGCCATTCGGCGTTTAATACCTCCTCTTTTGTACGTTCAAAAAATTTCCCGTAATATTCTTCATAAAATAGTTCTTTCTCGTTCGTCTTACAAATATTATTTCCCTCTTTTTCATCTAATTTTAAATACCTTTCTTTTACTACTTCATTTCGAATTTGGTCGCTAGCGTTTTCTCCAAATATCTCATTTGATTTCTTTTTATACTCTTGGTACGCCTTATTTAAAAATATATAAGCACTAATAAGAGCAGTTTGCTGTTTTTTATTGAGCGCGTGGGCGCTAATAATACAAGAAATTGTTATAAGGCCAATGGTGATTGTTGGAATATAACATTTTAATGTTTGAAATCGGCGATTCTCATTTTCTTCGAAATTTTTAATCGTATCTTTTGATGCAAATATCGCCGTTACGACTACTCCGATGGTTGCCAAACTGGTAAATATAAATGGACTATTTTTAATAACTAATCTTCGTAGCGACATTTTCTTACCTCTCTTTCCAGTTCATTTCTTCGGTTTCTTTCGGCTTTGCTTCGAAGAACGCGAGAATATCATTCATCCATATCCGGATTCCATTAATTGCCGGACACGTTTCATTTGACATGCAATATTCTTTTTCGACAATATCACATAATCTATTAACCTTAATGTATGCCTCGTAAATATTAATTGTCTTTTCGTTGATTTTAATTTCGTCTTCCATCTTAATCCTCACCTTTCTTAAATTATCACTTCCTCCTATTTCCATCTATCTTCTTTTAACCTATAAATAAAATACCTGCTTCCTATTTCGTTCATAAGCCAATGCTTGCAACGTCGTAAATCTGGAAATTCCTCTATCCATAAATGGCCATTATTATTATCAATAGCAATATATATATTTTTATCCTCCAATTTCTCAATGCAATAAAACAGACCATTTGGAATTTTGGTTTCAATTACGTCTTTTGCTTCGTCCAATCTTAGCTTAATAATCTCTTTTTCTCTCATAATTCCCCCTTGTAAATGGAATCGTTTTCATGATTTTCTCTCCTTTCAAAATACCAAGCGCCATCCTTTTCAAATGAGATTGCGTGTTTCAAATCTGATGTATGAAAACAATAAACTCCGCAATGACTTGAAGGTTTTGAACAAGCTTTACGATCACATAAATATAATGCCTTTGGCTTGGGTTTTGGTTTTTTAGGTCGTTTTGGTTGTTTTTCATTTCTTAAAAGCCATCGTCTACAACTTCGCAAATCTGGAAATTCATCTACCCACGCATCTCCGGTACTGTTATCGACGGCAACATATACCTTTTCCTCCCAACCAACATTATTACCCTCCCATTCTCTTGTTTCGATGCAATAAAATAACCCCTTTGGATCTCTGGTTTCAATTAAGTTTTTTATTGTATTCGGGTTGTGTTTCGTAATGCGAAAATCCTTCTTCATTTTCTCTCTCCTTTCAAAATATAAAAGAAATAGTACAGGAATCGAACCCGTATCAACCCTTTACAAGTCGGTTGCTCTCCCGTTGAGCTAACTATCTCTTCGTTATAGAACGTGTAAATTTCGCGCAAATATCATTGTCGTAGTTTATTAAGGTTCCAAAAAAATTGTCTATATAATTCGTAATACATACCCTTACAACATGGGACCCCCATTCTATTTTTCAGATGGTCATAAGAAAGACCTTCTGTTACCGCTTTTAAAATATAACTTGATAGAATGTGATTGGTATCAATGGCCGCCTGCTTAACCATGTCCATTTTCTCAGAATAAAATAATTTAGCCTCAACACATTTAAATGTTAAGTCTGTTATGTTGTTTGTTTTGCTGAGAATATCCAGGCCCTCCTTAGTCTTATTCAAGCCATCTAAACCCTCATAAGCTTTCTCCCATATTGGGTATTGGAGACAAAAATGTTTCAATTCATAATATCTGTGTTTCTCGATCCAGTATTGATTCTTCCCGGATAATTCAGGGCGTGTTGTTGTTCCCATGGTAACATTTTCTCCCTTTCACATTTAATTCTTTAATTTATTATAAATATCCACAACAGCGCGACTGTATTTCGTTTCAAATATCCCTTTATCCCATAACTCTCTAGCGTATCCCTCATTTCCGTTGTAACACATCGCAAGTTTATGCAAGTCCGTTCCAACATGGGCCATGTCCTGATAGTATTTCAGTATCATGGTGCCTAATTGAATATTGTCATATGGATCCATTAAATATAATTTTCGTCCGTCGTTTCGCTCCTTCCCCCAAGACAACCAACCCGGATCAATTTGCATCAGTCCGTAAAAATAAACTCCTTTATCGCTAGGTCCGCCGACCAATTCGGTATTGTATGTCCCTCCTGTCTCCACATGCGCGATCGCCAATATAAGAAACTTGTCTATTTCGTATCGTTCGGCCATTTCTCCAATAAATATCTGCAATTCTGAACATAATGGAATATCAGGGAAATAATCGTATGGGTCATCTAAATTGACTAAATCGTGGGCATAACCAATTTTAGAAAATATCTCAATTGTTTGGTCTTGGTTTAGTTCCGGCAAAACATTTGAGGTTTTAACGTCAAAAATAGAAAACGTCATAATAGTAAAAACGATTCCGATCACAAAACCGGAAACGCCACTAAAAATATAAAATTTCTTATTTGTCATTTCGACCTCCTTTTAAATATCCCTTCTGTCAAAGGCTGTTTCCCATCGTTCCCTGCGAATGGGTTTCATCTTTAAAGCCCACATAATTTGTCTAACTGTAACAGTAGGATATAAACCATTTAAGCAAGTATCCGCACGCTCATCGAAATACTTCTTGAATCTTGGATGCAAATATAAATCATCAATGATCCAGGAATCTATTTCGCTCCACCAAGTGCTTTTATTATCTGGATTAAAACGTTGCTGTATCACCGCTAAACCTTTACTATTTATTTGAAACAGAGTACAGCAGTCATAGGCCGGATGATCGCAAATATAAAATTGTCCGTACATCGATAAATAGATTGTTGGTTTTTCATAGTGGTAGCGCATAAAAACTCCAAATAAAAAATAAAGAGCCTTTGTTAAGACTCTTCATCCGTAAACCATATTACCTTCTTGTTGGTCTAAAATGACTCCAAAATCCTTTAAACGTTGCTGAGGTATAAGATCCAGTTTCCTCAAATCTAAATCCCCTTGTCATCCAGACAGCATAAAATATCAATGATGAGACAATTCCAACCGCCTCTATCGCAGTTCTAAAATATCGATCCTTTTTTTGTTCCGATAATTGATCTTTCTTAAATTGATCCTCTAGCTTAACTTTATCTTCGTCGATTTTTAGCCTGTATAAAACTATTAAATCGTCTATCGCCCCTTTTTCCTCTTTTGATCCAGATTCAAGATGGAGCAACCTAAGAAATTTCGTCTCTATTTCCTCCTTCAATAAGTTTCTAGTACCCTCTTCATTCATTTCATTCTCTCCTTTCAAGAAAAATTTTATGTTTCCATTAAAGAAGCTGTTTATTTCGCGAAAAAATAAAAAGAAGACCGAAATCGTATCTTCTTCATTAAAGAATATGTAATTTTCACGCACTAACACAATAACACATATTATTGTCACCTGCGTACCTAAAATATAAAAATTGCAGAAAACCTTTCCTGCCTAATCTAGGTTAGAAAAAGTAAAATGGAAAAACAAAATAGAATGTAAAATTAAAGTTCATCCAGTATCGCAATTATCTGTTTCTTTTGCGCTTCGATAAGATGAATATAAGTATCGTATGTAATCTCGATGGAAGCATGGCCCAGTAGTTCTGAGACATATTTAACATCGATGCCTTTCTTAAATAGCATACTGGCAAAAGTATGACGGAAAACATGAGCTCCACATGGCTCTATTTCACATTTTTTCAATATGTTACGTATCATCCTATCAAAATTCCTTGGACGTACTACGGTCCCGTTAGTATTGGCCGCCACATAATCCCATTTGCCGTTAATATCATGTAATTGCTGGAGCGCTGCCATGGCCTTTTTATTCAACGGTATGACACGTCCGTCGCCTGCCTCGGTTTTTGTATCGTCCTGCTCATGCAAAATATACTTCGTCTTTTCATCTTTTCTCGCACGCACTAGCACTACGCTTTCGACGATCTCAATGGTTTTATTGTCAAAATCGACGTGTTCCCACTTTAATCCAAGTAATTCGCCTATCCGGATTCCCGTATACAATAGTATTATTAAAGCCTGGCTAAGGCGATATCCACGCTTTCCATGCTTGTATTCTATGAGGCACTCATTATAAATGGCTTTAACTTCCTCGTCTGAAAAAAATCGAATCTTTTTACTTCGTGCTTTCTTCGAGATTTTAATCTTTGTCGGTAACTTAACGCCAGTAGCAGGGTTACCACTCAAGTCCCCTTTCTCGACGCCCAATTTGAAGCAACCATCGAAGGCCTCATATGTCTTTTTTATTGTGGAATACGAATATCCCTCATCCAGCAAATGCTTAATTAATCCCTGAATATCATCTGGGGTTAAAGCATGAATCTGGATGTCTCCCAATGTCGGATAGATTTGGTTTTTAAGGGTATCCTCAAGACGGTCATAACTTTTTGGTTTTAATTCGAGTGTTTTTACCTTAGTAAGCCAATCATCCATATATTCTTTTACCGGCATTTTCTGAATCTCAATGAGTGTTTGCTTTGATGATTCTTTTTTAAATTGTTTTAGTTTCCTCCTTACTTCTGTTTCTGTGGTAGCGTAAAATATTTTGGGTTTCGACCATCCTTCCGGCTTGTATTTCGCTACCCATTTATTATTAGCTTCGGCAAAATATATAGAACCTTCCCCATAATTTCTCTTTTTCCTTGTCGTGTTTTGTGTCATTATACTACCCCATTCGTATTAAAAATATAACATTCCATACGCTAACTATAGCAAATTAGCTGTAATTCGTCAATAAAAATATACCAAAGTTATACCAATTAAAGAATAAAAATCGATAAAAAAGGAGTAAAAAGGATAAAACGTTGGTAAATATAACCATTTAGAATAAAAGAAAAAATCCCCGTAATCGTTTGAATTTGCATGATTACAAGGATTTTTGATGGTACCCCCGAGATGATTCGAACATCCGACGCACGGTTTAGGAAACC
>Ga0123353_10000480_pt1 | contig 49444 bp, 49 predicted proteins | sample TergutLab28metaG_3_FD_92763 | JGI IMG/M metagenome (GOLD analysis project Ga0123353, IMG submission 92763) | Labiotermes labralis P3 segment gut microbial communities from Petit-Saut dam, French Guiana - Lab288 P3 | ecosystem: Host-associated > Arthropoda: Insects > Digestive system > Gut ... | reverse complement strand
CCGTACCCTACGGCGGCAGCGCCACCCCGCCGGACGACCCAACCCGCGACGGCCACGAGTTCGCGGGCTGGATAGGCCGCTACGAGAACGTGACCCGCAACGAGTACGTCTACGCCAAGTACAGGCGGGCAGGGGAGGGGTTCTTCTCCCTGCTGGACGCCGCCGTGCCCCTGGCAGGCGGGGCTGTCTCTAACTTTGGGGATTGTGTGGAGTAGAGGTTAACGTCATTGCGAGCGCAGCGAAGCAATCCAGGTTGGCTGGGTTGCTTCGTTTTTGCAGGGTAGGAAACCGGCAGGCCGGCGGCGAATAGTACATACTGCAAACCCACCAAAGGAGACGCACCGATCATGTTGATGTCCGACTGCCACGTACACTCCTGGCACTCTTTCGATTGCAAAATACCGGTGGAGGCGATTTGCGCCGGCGCTCTTGCCGCCGGTTTGGATGAGCTGTGTTTCACCGAGCACATTGAGCCCCACCATCCCCATTCGGATTGCGACATCCCTCCCGTGTACGATGATTGGCTGGCCGAGATCGACCGGGCCCGGGAGGCCTTTCCCCAGATCACGCTGCTGACCGGCATCGAGATCGGCGACAACCCGCCGCACCGGGAAGAAATCTATCGTGAGCTGGAGGGGGTCCCGCTGGATTTCCGCCTGCTGTCCATGCATCTGGTAGACAATGTGGACGCTTACGACGCCGCCTTTTTTGAAGGCCGCACCCGGCGCGAGGCCTACGCAAGTTACGCCAGGGCCAAGCTGGAGTGCGTGCTGCATTTTCAAGACTACGACGCGGTGGCCCACCTGGGTTTCTGCGGCAAATTCGCGCCCTATCCAAAGCAGGAATGCCCCCTGCGCTGGCAGGACGCGCCGGACCATATCGACCTGCTGCTGCGCCACATCGCACACAACGGGCGGGCGCTGGAGATCAACACCTCGGGCCTGCGGCGCATGGATTCCACCATACCGGGGTGGGACATTCTGCGGCGTTATGCGGAGATGGGCGGCGAGTTCGTAACCCTGGGCTCCGACTCTCACTCCCCCGATACCCTGGGCCATCGCTTTGACGACGCGCGCCGCTGCGCCGTATCCGCCGGGATCCGCTGGGGAGTGAGGTATATAGCGCGCAAGCCCCAACCCTATCCGCTGGACATCTAGAAAGGAAAGCATATGACGCTTGAAACAACACGGCTGATCCTGCGGCCCCTCCATCCCGATGATTTTAACGCGGTCCAATCCTGGGCGGGCAATCCCGCCAACACGCGCTACATGGCATGGGGACCAAATACGGAAGAACAAACGCGGGGCTTTTTGCAATCGGTCCAAGCGGGCAGGGATTTTGCCATTGTTCTAAAGCAAACCGGGGCCGTCATCGGCAGCTGCGGCATCTATCCGGACGAAACCAACGACACGGCCGAGCTTGGATGGATCCTCCACATGGATCATTGGAAGCGTGGGTATGGCACGGAGCTGGGTGGCGAGCTGATCCGATACGGTTTTGGAATCTTGGGGTTGCGGCGTCTGTTTGCACCCTGCGCCGCGGCGAATTACGGTTCCTGCCGGGTGATGGAGCGAAATGGGATGCGCCGCGAAGCCCTGCATATCAAGGCGTTTTGGGCGCATGTGGATCAGGAATGGGTGGATAGGGCGGTCTATGCCATGCTCGCGGAAGAATACCATCGACCGTAAAAGGAGGGCGATTTTATGCGCCAACGACTTGTTAAGAGCCTTGTGGGTGCGCCGTCCATATGGTGTATCCGATTGCTGTGCGTCCTGTCGCTGATCGTCACCTGCGTGCTGGCTTTTGCCCATTCGCCCCGGGCGGGTTGGGCGGCGATCATCTCGGTGCTGCTCCTGCTGCTCAGCGCGGTGAACCGCCTGCGCATCCACAACCGGATCAAGCGCCTTTCCGCCACCGCCAGACGGCCCAAACGGGAGCGGGCAAATCAAAATTAAATCAAAAGGATGGTTTGCAGTATGGAATGCACCTATGCAAAGGACTGTATCTGCCCCAAGGATACCTGCCCGCGCCATGGCAAATGCTGCGCTTGCATCAAAAACCATAGGGAGAGCGACAGCCTGCCCTTTTGCATGTTTCCCGACAACGACGGGGACAAGAGCATGGAGGCGTTGTACGGCAAGTTGAAGGGGCGGTTTGGGTGATGCCATTTTTTCGCGCTTGAATAAAATGATGATTGGTGCTAAAATTAGCACGTAAATTGGCACGATCAGAGTGAAAGGAAGGCAAGCAATAACAATGATCAGAGCAATAAGAAGTGACTATTTGAAAACCAGAACCAAAGAAGTTCTCGATTTGGCAGCAAGCGGGGAAACCTTCATCGTTTCTCGGCCTCAGAATAGAAATGCTGTCATTTTATCTGAAAATGACTATAATAAGATATTAGCTGCCGCTACCGCCGAAGCCTACCGTGCCCAAACCATCCAAGAGCTTGACGAAGCTGTAAAAAATCTTGATGACCCCAATACTAAATGGTTCTCTACGGAGGAAGCCAGGAAAATGGTAGGGCTTTGAGCTTATGGACTACAGGATTGACTGGCGGGATCAATCCCTTAAAAATCTGAAGGAAATTCGCGAGTATATTGAGAGGGTCTCTTTTTCAGTCGAAATTGCCGACAGAATCCTGGGCGATATCTTTGATCACGTCGAAGGATTGTCAACTTTCCCCAACCGATATCCGTTAGCCAAGGAGCATCCCCTTCTGCGTAAGATGGTGGCCGGGGAGTACAATGTCTATTATCGGGTTTTAGAATCTCCCCCGCTCGTCCAAATCGTCCTGATTAAGCATGGGGCAGTAGATATTAAACGGCATCTGGAGCAATTCGTAATGTTGTAAAATTCCGCAAAACAACGGGCATGCTTCGCCAGAAAAAGGTGTCCTGTATTCATGTGGTTGATTGATATAGAAAATGCGCTGCGGGAATTGCTCGATGTGCTGCCGGGAACGGTTTTGCTCACGTTGCTGCTGTTCTTGCCGATTTTTTGGTTTCGGCGGGCAAGACAGAAAGAGAAAACTCGCGCCCTTTTGTTATTGTCCTCCTGCTTTTATTTATCACTGTTGCTATACGGCACTTGCTTTTCCCGTGTCGAATCCTTTGCGGACTTCTGGGATTTTAGCCGATGGAACGAAGGCTTATTTGTGTATAATGTATGGCCTACGGGCGAGTTTACCTTGTATAATACATCGGTTGCTCATGGGTTCTTTAATTTGCTGCTTTTTGTGCCATGGGGTATTTTGAGCGTTCTGTATGTTCCAAAACTTCGTGGAGTTGCATTCTCCACGGCAAGCGCGCTGTTGATGAGCGTATTGATTGAACTTTTTCAAAAGAGCCACGGAATGGGATTTGTTGTTGCGGATATTACTTTCAATGTGTTCGGAGGTTTGGTGGGGAGCGTGTGTTGCTTTTTGGTTTTGCGCTTTGCTTTTTGGCGAGGAGTTACACGATAAACAAAAATTCCAAAATTTGGCACCCGTTTCCCTTATCCCTTTCCTCCAGCTGCATTGCAAAACAATCCTGGAAACGCTATAATATTCGCATGAGGTGATGAGTTGATTTCCACGGGTGCAAGCGGCGCCATACCGCGCAATGACATTGCCCGGATGGATGCGCACGCAAAGCGATATTACGAGGAAATTAGAAAGCGTGCAAGCGATGTAAGGGCCATTGCCCAAAACACGGGATTAACAGAAGAAGATATTATGGCGATCAAACAGCATATTTTCTTTAACGAGTACGCCTTGGGTGGAAAAAAACCAGCGCGGTTCGACCCGGATTACGACATGGCCGTGTCTTGGCAGCGATTGATCGAAGGAAAGAGCATACAAGAAATGGACTTGGTCATGCTCAAACATGAAATGATGGAATATCAATTGATGTCCGAGAAGTGCCTGAGCTATCGGGAAGCCCACGACTTAACGGAGCAGTCCTATAACTACGCAAAATATGTGAACGAATTAAACGCAAGGGAGGGCATGATATGAACGTTTTGAAGCTGAAAGAATTTACCGATGCGCATGTTGTGTATCTATATCAGCCGGAAGGGAAAGGCGAATACGGAGAGGTGGTCTATCATTTCACCGACAACGAAGCGAAAATAGCAAAAATGGCGGAGGATACAAGCAATTGGCATGCCAATAAGGCGCTTTCCAAAGTGAAGGAATGTGTAGGAGAGAATAATCTGCCCATTCAGTTCACGCAAGCTTGGTATTAGGCCAAGTACGATTCGTGGCCCAAAATCTTTTTGTTAAGTTTTTGTCAAACCCCTTGCTTTCCGCGAGGGGTTTGCGCATAATATAGGGTAAACTTTTACTGCGCTAAAGCGCGACAGGGAATTAGGAGGCGCGATATGGATCGAGTTTACAATTTCTCTTCGGGACCGGCCATGCTGCCGCTGCCCGTGCTGGAGCGGGCGCAAAAGGAACTGCTCTGTTACGGCAGCACCGGTACTTCCGTGATGGAGATGAGCCATCGCTCCAAGATGTATCTGGAGATATATGATGAAGCCGTCGTATTACTGCGCAAGCTGATGGACATCCCGGAAGCGTACGCGGTGCTGTTCCCCCAGGGCGGGGCCACCCAGCAGTTCTCCGCCATACCCCTCAACCTGCTGACCGGCTCAGGCGCCGCCGATTATGTGGACAGCGGCAACTTCGCTTTCTTAGCATCAGAGGAGGCCAAGCGCTACGGCAGGGTGAACGTGGTGGCCTCCTCCCGCGCTGATCAATATACCTACGTGCCCGCGCTGGAGAAGGCGGCTTTTGATCCCAAGGCCGATTACTTCCACATCGTAGCCAACAACACCATTTACGGTACACGCTTCGACCAGCTGCCCGATCCCGGCCCGGCGCCGCTGGTGGCCGATCTTTCATCCTGCATCCTTTCCGAACCCTATGATGTGCGCAAGTTTGGCGTGATCTACGCGGGCGCGCAAAAAAACATCGGCCCTTCCGGCATGTGCGTGCTGATTGTGCGCAAAGACTTGCTGGGCAAAGCCAACCCCTTGTGCCCCAAGCTGCTCAACTGGACGGTGCTGGCCGATAACGACTCCATGTACAACACGCCCAACACCTTCGCCATCTACATGGCAAAGTTGTGTTTTGGGTGGCTGCTGGAGCAGGGCGGCGTGGCGGCCATGGAGCGGGTCAACATCGAAAAGGCCGGCATGCTCTACGATTACTTGGATCAGAGCAAGCTGTTTAAAGGCGCGGTGCAGCAGGCTTCCCGTTCGCGCATGAACGTCACCTTCTCCACCGGTGACGCCGCCAAGGACGACGCTTTTGTCAAGCAGGCCGCCAAAGCCGGGCTCATCAACCTCAAAGGGCATCGCGTCACCGGCGGCATGCGCGCCAGCATCTACAACGCCATGCCGACGGAAGGCATCCGCGCCTTGGTGGAAGTGATGAAGCAATTTGAGTTGGAGGCATAACGATGTACAGAATTCAGACCCTAAACGAAATATCCGATATCATCTATCAGCATTTCGGCAGCGATTACACCGTATCGAAAGACGAATCCGCCCCCGACGGCGTGCTGGTGCGCAGCGCCTCCATGTTGGACGCGGGCTTCGCTCCCTCCTTATTGGCCATCGCCCGGGCCGGGGCCGGGGTCAACAACATCCCCCTGGATCGCTGCACCGCCCAGGGCATCTGCGTGTTCAACACCCCCGGCGCCAACGCCAACGCGGTATGCGAGCTGGTAATCGCGGGCCTGCTGTTGGGCAACCGGGATATCGTGGGCGGTATCGGCTGGATCCAGGGCGAAAAGGGCAAAGGAACCGACGTGCCCAAGATCGTGGAAAAAGGGAAGGCGGCCTTCGCAGGCCCCGAACTGCGCGGTAAGCGGCTGGGCATCGTGGGCCTGGGCGCCATCGGCGTGCTGGTGGCCAACGCCGCCATCGCTCTGGGCATGGACGTGGTGGGCTACGATCCGGCCATCTCGGTGGAGCATGCTTGGAACCTCTCCAGCATGGCGCGCCGCGCCCTCTCCCTGGACGAGTTGCTGGCTTCCAGCGATTACGTAACCCTGCATCTGCCCCTCAACGACAAGACCCGCGGCCTGTTTGGAACCGAAGCCCTGGCCAAGATGAAAACCACCGCGGTGCTGCTCAACTATGCCCGGGCCGAGCTGGTGGACAGCGCCGCCCTGCTGGCGGCTGTGGCGGCCCAAAAGCTGCGCGGTTACGTCACCGACTTCCCCACCGACGAGATGCTGGGCGTGGAGCGCGTGCTGCCCATCCCTCACCTGGGCGCTTCCACCCCCGAATCCGAGGATAATTGCGCCGAGATGGCCGCCGCCCAGCTGCGGGACTACCTGGAAACCGGCGCGATTCGCAATAGCGTCAACCTGCCCGACGTGGCCTTGGCCGCCCCCGCAGGTAAACCCCGGGTTACGGTGATTCATCGCAATATCCCCAACATGCTGGCCAACATCTCTTCGGCCGCGGGTAAGCTGGACATCAACATTTCCGATATGACCAACCGCTCCCGTGGGGATATCGCTTATACCGTGCTGGATTTAGACGACGGGCAGGCGGCGATCCCGGGGTTGTGTGCTACGCTGACGGAGATTGAGGGTGTGGTGCGGGTAAGGGCGATTTAAGAGATAATGAGATGAAATGCAACATCATACAGACATGCAAAAACCCCGCAATGCCTTCATTTACAAGGACTTGCGGGATTCCTTTTTTCAAATGGAGCATAGCGGATTCGAACCGCTGACCTCTACAATGCGAATGTAGCGCGCTACCAACTGTGCTAATGCCCCATAAAACACGGGAATAATCATAGCATGCCGGGCGGCTATTTGTCAACTCTCCCAAAGCGTGGTATACTAGGACGATGAAAAAGAAACCGGACATAGACGCCATTGTGTTCGACTTAGGCCAGGTGCTGCTCACCTTCAATCCGCAAGCGCATTTTCGCAAGCTGTACCCTCAGCCGCTGGCAGATAAAATCGTGGCGGCTACGTATGCTTCCCGGCACTGGGCCGAGGCGGACCGCGGCGTGCTCACCATGGACGAGGTGGTGGCCAGGATTACAAAAGACGCGCCGGATATGGCCGAGTGGATTCCCCAAGCCTTAGCCGAGTACGGAAACCTGGTGCAGCCGATGCAGGAAAACATCGCGCTATTGCCCCGGCTCAGGGAAGCGGGTTACCGGCTGTATGTGCTTTCGAACTACGGCGCCGGTCCCTTTGAGGAGATTCGGGCCCGCAATCCTTTCTTGGATGAGTGCTTCGACGGCTTGCTGATCTCCGGCCAGGTGCGAGTGCTCAAGCCGGATACGGCGATTTATTTGCTGCTGCTGCACACCTTTGGCCTTCAGCCCACCCGCACCCTGTTTGTGGACGACCGGCAAGAGAACATCGATGCCGCCATGGCCTTGGGCATCCGGGGCATATGTTACTCGCCGGATTATGAGCTAGAGGAATTTTTCGCATGAAGGTTTCGCATTTTTCATCAAATTCTCATGTCGGCAATTGGCAAAAGCCCTGGCGAATCTCCGGCGATTCTGATAATATAAACGCATAAACGAAAGCATACGCAACGGCATCGCGCGGTATGGGGGGAGTTGCTTGAAAGTCAAAAAGCACTGGCCAAAGCTCAACGGCTGGCAGTGGTTTAACCTTACGTCCTTGCTGCTCATCGGCGGGTTGCTGTGGGGTGTGGTGGTGGGCAACCAAGGCGTCGGCGGGCTGCTGGAGAGATGGGGCTCCCTTGACCTGCGGTGGATGATGGCGGCCGTGGCCTGCGTGGTGGGCTTCTGGGTATTGGAGGCCCTTGCTTTGCATTGGCTGGTGAGTTGCCTGTACCGGGGCGTACCCTTTCATTCCAACATGCGCACCGCTATGATCGGCCAGCTATACGCCGCGCTCACCCCCTTTTCCACCGGCGGGCAGCCCGTGCAGCTCATCTATATGCACCGCGACGGCTTGGATACCGGCGGCGGCGCGTCGGTGCTGATCGTGAAGTCGATTGTATATCAAATCGGCCTGATCACCATGGCGCTGTTGCCCCTGGTCACCGGCTATCATTTTTTCCACAGCCAGGTTTCCGGGTTCGTGTGGATGGCCTGGGTGGGTTTTGGCGTCAACCTGCTGGTGACCGCGGGCATGCTGCTGCTGGCCGTCTATCCCCGGGCGACGCGCAAGCTGTATGCCTTTGGTGTAAGGGTAATGCACTTTTTCCGCATCGTGCGCGATGTAGACGTTACCATCGCCAAAGCCCAAACCCAATTCGATATCTACCACGAAAGCACCCTGCGCTACGAAAAAAAGCGGGGCGCGCTGTGCGGCGTTTTGGCCATTACATTCATTCAGCTGATTTCCCTCTACTTGGTGCCCTATGCGATCTATCGCGCCTTTGGGTATCACGAGCCGGGGGTGCTGCTGCGCATCGTGTCGGCGGTGGCGTTTGTCACCATCGTATCGGCGTCGGTGCCGCTGCCCGGCGGGTCGGGCGGCGCGGAGGGTTCGTTCCTGCTCTTTTTTGCCCTCTTTTTTGATCAGCCTGACCTGCTGATCGCCATGTTGTTGTGGCGCTTGCTTACCTACTATTTTGGCATGGTTACGGGCGCCCTTGTGATGCTGGTCTCCCGCAAACGTCAGCGAGCTGTGGTGCGTTTGCCTCTATGAACGGTATGAAAAAAAAGCGTCTTCTCCGGGCGTCGGCGCGCCCTCTGGCGGTGCTGTGCGTGTTGGGGCCGCTGTTCTTTTTGTCCGCCTGCTCGGTAAGCCAGCATCCATTGCCCAGGGTGAGCGTGTTGGCCGAGTTGAGGCCCGACGGGGCGCTGCGCATCACCGAAGAGGTCACCTACGAGTTGGGGGCCGGGGTGCGCAGTATCTCTCACGCGTTGGAGGCTTCTCATGCCGCAGGCATCGCCGATGTATCGGCTTGCGCCCGCATGGCCGACGGACGGCGCGTGGATTTTGCCCTGCGGGATCACGCTGAGCTGGGAGATATGGCCACGCTGGTGGCGCGCCCTGCCGGAGAGACCCATCTGCTGCTTACGCTCTATCATCCCTTTTCGCCGCCCAACGCGGCTTCCACGATGGCGGCGGTTACGGTCACTTATTCCTATTCTTTGCGCGGCCTGGCCCAACGATACAGCGACGCCGGCACCTTCACCTGGGAGCCCCTGGGAAGCCGGGGATGGGATGTGCCCATTGCCCAATGGTCGGCGCGGATCGCCCTGCCTCTCGGCGCCGAAGACCGGCTGGACGCGGCCTTGCTCCACGCGCCCTCAAGGGCCACCCTAACCAGACGCAGCGACGGCGTGTCGCTCTCAACCCAGCCGGTTTCGGCAGGTACCCGAGTGGGTATCCGGGTGGATTTTGCGCCGGAACTGCTGGTCCATATGCCAATAGAACCCGGCCAACCCTTGGCCGCGCTACGTGCCGAAGCCCGGAACAAGGAGCTTTCGAATGCCTTGCTGGGGTACGGCTGGGCGGCTCTCTGCGGGCTGGCTTCCCTGGGGTTGGCCGCCTGGTTCCACCACCGCAAGGGCATTAAAAAAGAGGCGCGTGGGGGGCCGGCGCTGGGGGTCACAGCCCCCGCCGAGTTGTCTACCCTGGTGCCCTTGGCAGGGGGCGTGGGGCCTCGGGATGTGGCGGCCATGCTGCTGCATCTGGTGCACCGCAACCATCTGGCCCTGCTTCCCCCCGATTCGGGCCTGCCCCTGACCCGGGAGACACTGGAACAGGCCCGGCTGATCCGCCTGCCCGCCCCACGGGACAGATTGCTGGACGGCGAGTTCTTTTTGATCCACTGGTTCGTCGATACTTTGGGAGACGGCAAGGCGGTGACCATGGAGCAAATTCGGCGCGTGCCCCGCGCGTCCTTTGACGCCGATTACCGGGTATGGCGGCAATTGGTAAACGAGCAAATTGCCCAGCGGCCTTGGTTTGAGGCTCTGGGCAGCCAGCGCAAAACCCTCGTCACCCTGGGGGTTGGGTTGCTATTGGGTACCCCGGTGATAGCAGCCCTGGGCGCGCTGCCCATAGCCTGGCTGGGCGTACCCATCGGGCTGGCTACGGTTGCATACGCCCGGCGCATGCGCCGCCGCACGGCCAGCGCTGCCCTGGAGGTGAAACGCTGGCGTAGCCTGCGGGTCCAATTGCTGGCTGGAAGGGTGCAGGGGGCCACCACCCTGGCCCAATGGGAGCGTATATTGCTGTATGCCCACGCCATGGGCATCGGCCCCAAAGCCGCCGCGGCCATGCAAGCCGCCGTAGCCGCCGAAGCCCAAGGCAAAGCCCCGGCCTGGCCCGACGCACGGGACGCCACCTTCATGGCCTGGCCCCTGTTGGATTACCCTGGCCACCTGGCGCGCTGGTTTGAGCTGTTGTGCCGGGCGATTATGCCGGTGCGGTAAAAAATTATGTAGGGGACGATGGCAATGGTCCCGTCAACAACGGGCGGATTGCCATCCGCCCCTACAGAAACGGCGGGGTTTTCTGTTGTAGGGCGCGGCGACCCGACGCGCCGTCGTATTGCATTAGCGACACGTAATTTAAAGCCAACCACGGCGCGTCGAGTCGCCGCGCCCTACCCTCGATTGGCGTATATAAGGCTATAGCAGCAAAATCCCACTAGGTTCCTCCGTCGCCAACTGGCAGGGCTGGGCGTAGGCGCTGGCCGAGTGCACCGTCCATATCCGGCTGCCCAAGGCGTCGCACCAGTATACCCTCGCGCCGCTGCGCGCCGCCGTATCGGGCAGCGCCCCTTCCAAAGGAATGCGCCAGGCCGCCCTTTTTCCGTGTTTGGCTACGTACAGCACCCCGTCCAGCAGGCCGATGAGCACGCCCTCGTCGGGCAGGCCGATCAGCCCGCCGGGCATACCTTCCAGACGCAACACGCGTTCGGTCCGCCAATTGCCGATGCGCACCCGCATCAGGCAAGAGGACATCTCCTCCTGCCCCACAGCGCAAAGCGCCCACAGCGCGCCGGGTCCAAAACACACACCAACCGCGATGCCATCCACATCGATGGTGGCCGCGGGCGCCAGCGTATCGCTGCGCAGGATGTGTACGCAGCAGGACGCGCCGCCCGCCACCGCTAGCAAGCGCCCGCTGGCGTCCAGCGCCATATCTCGGGGCTGCACGCCCACCCGGGCCAGCATCTGCAAGGAGCCGTCGGTTACGTCCAGCTTGAGCAGGCTGTCGGCATCCGAGGCTAGGGCATATAATGACGCGCCGTCCATTCCGGGCCGAAGGGCCCGTATGCCTGGCCCGGCAGGGAGCACGCGTTGGGTCCGCAACGTGTCGGCATCCAGCACCCGCACGCAATCGTCGGCGCTGTCGGCGCACAGCACCGCGCCATGCCAAGGGCATAACGCTCCCGCGCCGGGGATGTCCTGGGTCGCCAGGGGCGCGAGGGTCTGGGCGTCGTATGCCGTAAGCGTGCCGTTGCCCACATCGGATACCAACAGACGCAATGCCACCGCCCCCTTCGCTGCTGCATCCTATGTGGGCAGGGAAGGGGCGGTGCGAAGCCGTTTCTCCGCTGTTATCCTTCTACACTTTTGTCTTTCTTCTTTTGCGTGACGACGCGCAAAATGATGGCCGCCACAAGAGCCAAGCCGATGCAGCCGAAGATAATGCCGTCCACCAAGCTGAACAGGCTGTAATTGGTGTTGATCACCGTCAGGGCGCACAGGGCCATCAGCAATAGGTCGATGAGCGTACGCATGATTTTGGCGATAAGGTTGCGCATGAGGTTCACCTGCCCTTTTTGTTGTAGTATATCATAGAATTGTGTGGATGTTAATATGCCTGTTGCCCGCCACAGAGGCACGGGCGATCAATGATCGCCCCTACAAAAAACGCCGTCTGTCCTTGTAGGGGCGCACATTGTGCGCCCGCGCTTGCCATTCGCGCCTTAAAACCATATTAAGCAAGCAGGGGTTTGCAAAAAATCAGCGAATTTTGTAAAACTACATATAGTGAACGGAGAGTACACAATGCGCTTTTCATACGTTCCCCAGGGCGTTTGCTCCACCCGGATCGATCTGGATATCGACGGCGGCGTCGTGCGCGGCTGCGCGTTTGTCGATGGCTGCGAGGGGAACGGGCGGGGCGTATCCCGCCTGGTAGAGGGGCGGAAGGCCGAAGAGCTGATCCCCCTGCTCCAGGACATCACTTGCGAGGGCCACGCCTCCTGCCCGGCGCAGCTGGCGGTGGCCTTGCAACAGTATCTGGATGAATCGGCGCAGAACAAAAGCATGTGAGCACAGTTTCTTCCAACAACCTTATTGTTAGCCGGGCCGCCTGCAGAATCCCTCCACCGCTGCGGCGGTCCCCCTCCCTTTCATCTTACCTTGACCCACAGATGCTTTTTTTGGCAGCGGGACGCCGAGGGCGGCGTCCCCTACGATGGGGACAGTCGTTGCATGGCCGGGATTTTGTAGGGACGCGCATGCGCGTCCACCCTTACCCCGTCCATCGCAATCTGGTATGACACGATACGCACGGACGCGCAATGCGCGCCCCTACAAGAATTGGTATGATTGATTCTTTCCATTGTTTGCGATCGCTTGGCCGTAACCCTGTAGGGGACGCCGCCCTCGGCGTCCCGTTGCCGGAAATAAGAATCTGTGGGGATTCTCAAGCAGTGATGCGCAATAAGGAGTTGACACCGGTGCGATTTTCTTTCTTTACTTTATGGTGCAGGATGGCAGCCTGGGCGCTGGGGATCGCCCTGGCGGTATGCCCGTTTGGGGCGGCGCTGGCAGGGCAGTTCGACGCGCTGCCGCCGGAGAGCGCCCAGGCGGAGGCCATGCAAGGCTGGACAGCTTACGATGCCGGCGATTTTTTGGAAGCCTATACGCGTTTTGACGCCGCCGTAGCCCTGCGGCCCACCGATCCCTCTTATCTGGACGGACGGGCCTGCGCGGCCCATGCTCTGGGCCGGTACCAGGATGCGGTGGCGGACTACACGCTGGCGATGGAGATATCTACCAACCGCATTCCCGCCTACTTTGCGGGCCGCGCCCGGGCGCTGGTTGCCCTGGAGCGCTTTGCCGAAGCCATAGAGGATTACGACCGCGCCATCGCCCTGGATGGTTCCGACGCCGAGTTGTACGATGGCCGGGCCGAGGCCCTTTGCGCCCTGGGCAACCACCGGCAAGCATTGGAAGACTATGGCCGGGCCCTGGCCCTAGTGCCCCAGTCCGCCAATTACTTGAGCCACAGGGCGGCGGCTTATGTGCCGCTGGAGCGGTATGCCGCGGCGCTGCAGGACTACAATCAGGCCATTGAGCTTGCGCCGGAAGAAGCAGGGCTCTACAACCGCCGGGGCAACGTGCTGGTGAGCCTGGGCCGCAACCAGGAGGCGTTGGCCGACTATGGTAAAGCCATCGAGCTGCGGCCACGGGAGGCGGTGTTTTATAGCAACCGCGCCGTGTTGCTGCACACCCTGGAGCAATACGAGGAGGCACTGAGCGATGCGGATCAGGCCGTGGCCCTCTGCGGCGACGACGCCCGCCTGGAGTTTTTGCTCCATCGCGCCAACACCCTCACCGCCCTGGGGTATCACGAGGAGATCGTGCGCGATCTGGATGTGGCGCTGGCTATGGAGCCCTTTAACGCCGCCTCCCTCAACCAGCGGGGCAACGCCCTCTACGCGCTCCACCGCTACGAGGAGGCGTTAGAAGATTTCACCATGGCTTCCCATCTGCGCTCCACCGATCCGGTGCTCTTCAGCAACCGGGCCGGCGCCCTGTTTCAGCTTGGCCGCTATCAGGAGACCGCCGAAGCCTACGCCAAGGCCTGTGAGCTGGCGCCGGAAAATGCCGACTACCACGCGGGCCAGGGCAATGCCATGATGGCATTGGAGCAATATACCCAGGCGCTGCTCCACTTCGAGAGGGCGCTGGAGCTGGAGCCCGGCAACCCGGATGTGCTGGGCAGCCAAGCGGGCGCATACGCTCGCCTGGGGCAGTATGGCCAGGCCCTGCTGGGCTACGATGCCGCCGTCGCCGCTTATCCGGAGAGCGCCTTTCACCTCAACGGCAGGGGAAACGCCTATTTCGCCCTGGGCCGGTATCAGGAAGCCCTGGCCGACTTTCGGGCGGCGGCGGCCCTGCTGCCCGACAACCTGGTGCTGCGCGGCAACCTGGCCAACGCGCTGTACACCCTGGGCCTGTACGAGGAATCGGTGATGGAGGACAGCGCCATCCTTGCCCATGCCCCCGACGCTTACTCGGCCTATATCCGCCGGGGCGACGCGCTGCTGCGGCAGGAGCTGTTTGCCCAAGCCCTGCAAGACGGCGAAGACGCCGTCCGGCTCGAACCCGATGAGGCCGCGAGTTACATGCTGCGCGGCGTGGCCCTGTTTAACCTGTTTCAATATAGTGAATCCCTGGCCGACTTCGACCGGGCCGCCGTGCTGACGCCCGACAACCCCCAGGTATTCGACACCCGCGGCAACGCGCTGAGTTTTATGTCCCTCTTTGAGGAGGCCTTGGCCGATTTTGACCGGGCCATCGAACTCACGCCGGATCGTGCCGGTCTCTACGTCAAGCGCGCTTACGCCCTCATCCGGCTGGAGCGCTACGAAGAGGCCCTGGCCGACTGTGACCGCGCTATGGCCATCGATCCCGAAGCCAAACCCGAGTGGTTGGATGCGCTGCGGGAGGAATTAGGCATGGAGAATTGAAAAGCTTGTCTTTTTTTGTCTATCCATGTATAATTGTGGCATCCTATAAGAAGGATCGATGTGCATGTGGTATGCTCATAGTCTGCCCGATCGGCCCAAAGATAAATGGCAGCCTCTGAAGGAGCACCTGGAAGGCGTAGCGGAGAGAGCGGGCAAATTTTCCGCTTTGTTTGGCGCCCAGGCCTGGGGTGAGCTTGCAGGGCTTCTGCACGACGCGGGCAAGTACACCCAGGCCTTCCAGCGGCGCTTGGAGGGGGATCCCAAGCGAGTGGATCATTCTACCGAGGGTGGCCGCATCGCCTTGGACCGTTATGGGCCCGCCGTGGGTAAGCTGCTGGCCTACATCGTGCTGGGGCATCACGGGCATTTGCCCAATGCAGGAAGTGAGCAGCAGGTTTCCTCCCTAGAGAGGCGATTGCTGTCCCACCCCCATTCCAACTCGGCTTTTGCTACGGAAAACACACTGGGTGATCTTGCGGCGCGCTTGCCATTGAAGCCGCCCCACGCGGGATTTCAGTGCGCTTTTTTGATTCGCATGCTGTTTTCTTGCCTTGTGGATGCGGATTGCCTTGACACAGAAGCCTTCATGAATCCGGATAGGGCTGCGCTCCGCCTTTTTCCAGACCCAGTCGACGAGCGCGAAAGATTGCGTCACTGCAGAGAGGCGCTGGATGCAAAGCTTACGGATATCGCAAAGAAAGCTAAACAAACCCCTGTCAATCAACACCGCGCCCTGGTGCAGGCCGCCTGCCGCAGGGCCGCTTCTTTAGAACCCGGCCTGTTCTCCCTCACCGTGCCTACGGGCGGCGGAAAGACCTTGTCTTCGATGGCCTTTGCGTTGGATCACGCGCTATTGTACACCCAGCGCAGGGTCATTTATGTATCGCCCTTCACTTCGATCACGGAACAAACCGCCGGTGTGTACCGGGGAATCTTTGGCGAGAGCGCGGTGTTGGAGCATCATAGCGCGGTGGATGTTGCGGGCGAAGAGGATGAGGATGAAAACACAGAATGTCTCCACCGTCAATTGCGGATGGCCACCGAAAATTGGGCCTCCCCGATTGTGGTCACCACGGCGGTGCAATTTCTTGAGTCGCTATTTGCCAGCCGAAAGTGGCGATGCAGAAAGCTGCACAACATCGCGGGCAGCGTGATCGTCCTGGACGAGGCTCAAACCCTGCCCGACCCGTTGCTGCTGCCCACTTTGGCTGCCCTGGAAACCTTGTGCGCCCAGTATGGGTGCACGGTGCTGCTGTGCACTGCCACCCAACCGGCGCTGGACGCCTGGTGGCCTGCCGGCACGATTCCCCGTGAGATCATCCCGGACTCCGGGGCCCTTTACCGCGCGCTGTGCCGTACGAGAGTCTCTCAGCTGGGCACGCTCACCGTGGAGCAGGTAGCCCAGCGGCTTCGCGAGCATTCTCAAGCCCTTTGCATCGTTTCTACCCGGGCGCGGGCGTGGACGCTGTATGAGTTGCTGAGGGATCAGCCAAACGCTTATCACCTCAGCGCAAGGATGTGCGCCGAACATCGTCACCACGTACTGGAAAAGATTCGTGCGCATCTCAAGGCCGATGAGCCTTGCTTGGTAATCTCCACCCAGTTGATCGAGGCGGGCGTGGACGTGGATTTCCCCGTGGTATACCGGGAAACCGGAGGAATCGACGCCATCGCCCAGGCTGCCGGCCGCTGCAACCGCGAGGGATTGCGGGACGAGGGCCCCGTGTACGTCTATCAGCCTGCGGAGGGATTGCCCGGGGGCTGGATCAAGACTTGCGCGGCGGTGACCGCCAGCGTGCTTCCCCAGCACGAGGATCCCCTCTCCTTAGAGGCGGTGCGGGATTATTCCCAAAAGCGTTATGCTCTGCAAGGAAAAGACGCGCTGGACGGCAAGAAAATCTTTCAAGAGCTCAACAGCCGGGAAGCCAGAAATCTGCATATCGAGTTCCGTGAGGTCGCAAAGAAATACAAGATCATCGAGGATTCGGGTGAGACGGTCTACGTGCCCTATGGGCCCGAGGGCGCGCGCCTGATCCAGGAACTGTATACCAGCGAAGACCCCGGCGCGCTGGCGCGCAAATTGCAGCGCTACGGTGTGGGTTTGTATCCACAAGAATATCAAAAAATGCTGGCTGCCGGTTGGATCGATGTGCCGCACGGCATCTACTCTGTGCTCGTTCCATCATTGTCGGAAGAGGGGGGATATTACTGCGATGAAGTTGGCCTGAAGCCCTTTGACGCTCAAATGGAAACCGCGTACCTTTCTTACTGAACAACACAATGAAAGGAGGGAACCAATTTGGGTTATGGAATCCGGCTGAAAGTTTGGGGCGACCGCGCATGTTATACACGCCCAGAGATGGCCGCGGAACGCGTCAGTTACGATGTGATGACGCCTTCGGCCGCCCGGGGCATCCTGGAATGCATCCATTGGAAGCCGACCATGCGCTGGGTGGTGGATCGCATCCACGTGCTGCGCGAACCGCGCTTTGATACCTTTCGCCGCAACGAGGTAGGCGGCCTGATGGCAGGCGGCACTCTGCGCAGCGCCATGAAGCGGGATGACCCCGGAAGCCTGCGCCAGGTAATCACCGAAGACCGCCAGCAGCGCGCCACGCTGATGCTGCGGGACGTGGCCTACGTGATCGAAGCGCACTTTGTGATGACCGACAAGCGCGGTCCCGACGACACACCGGAAAAACACTACAATATCGTGCTGCGGCGCGCCCGGAACGGACAGGCCTTTCGTACGCCTTGTTTTGGCTGCCGGGAGTTTGCGGCCCACTTTGCGCTGCTGGAGGAGGGCGAGCCCCTCCCGGCCAGCGAATTGCGGGGCGAACGCGACCTGGGCTGGATGCTGCAGGACATCGACTACGATCACGGCAACACGCCGGTATTTTTTCATGGGATACTCCGGGACGGCGTGCTGGAGGTGCCCAAGCTGGGCGGAAGGGAGGCGGGCGCATGATTTTGCAGTCCCTCGCCGCCCTGTACGACCGCCTGCTGGACGATCCCGACTCCGGCGTTGCACCGCCGGGGTATTCGTTTGCGCCGGTGACCCATGCGCTGGAGCTGGATGATTAGGGCGGGGTGATCGGCGTTATCCCATTGGCCTTGCCAGATGAATCCGGCAAATCGAAGAGATTGATCAATCCGCAAATGTTGCTGCCAGAGCGATACAAGCGTACCGTTGGCATTGAACCCAACTTCTTATCAGACAACAGCGGTTATGTACTAGGGCGCGACGCGAAGGGAAATCCCGAGCGCAGCGTAAAAACCCACGATGCATTTAAGGAGTTGCACATTCGCTTGCTGGAGGACGTGGACGACCCTGCCGCACAAGCGTTTGTCCGGTTCTTGCGCAGTTGGCGCCAGGAGATGCTGGATGAGCCGATTTTTGATGCGGAGCGCGAAACAATCTTGGCTGGCGGCAATCTGGTGTTCTTTTATCAAAACGAGTTTATGCATAACCGCACGCGGTTACGCGACGCATGGATCCGCGCGCAGAATGCAAAAGACATTTCTACCCGGGCGCAATGCTTGATTACTGGTGAGATCAATCCCATTGCACAGGTGCACCCTGCCATCAAAGGCGTTGTGGGCGCACAGGCGGTTGGCGCAGCGCTCGTGTCCTTCAACAAAACGGCGTTTACTTTCTTTGGCAAAGAGCAGGGACAAAACGCGCCCGTCTCCGAACAAGCTGCCTTCGCCTACACCACCGCCCTCAACCACCTCATCGCCTCCCGAGCGAAAGGCCATCGCGCCCGGTGCATGCGCATCGGCGATGTGACCCACGTGTTCTGGGCAGAAGAGCATGCGCCCTTGGAAGAGGATCTGATCGCTTGTTTCATGGAGCCTTCCGGAGATTTGGAAGAAAATGCTCAATTAGAATCCCGGGACGACGCTTCCACCGCCCAACTGATGCGGGATGCCCTCCGCCGCCTGCAGAACGGCCAGCCCCTGGAGGAACTGCGCCTCAACGAAAAGGTGCGCATGCACTTGCTGGGCCTGGCCCCAAACGCCGCGCGCATTTCCATCCGCTTTTACTGCGTGGACAGCTTTGGCGACCTGATGCACCGGGTTGCCCAACACCACAGCGATCTGGAGATCGTGCGCGGCTCCAAGGATCCCGAGTTCCTGGCTCCGTGGCAGATATTGCTGGAGACTGCCGCCCAGGGCAAGAAGGAAAACATCCCCCCAACCCTTGGCGGGGCGCTGATGCGGGCTATCTACACAGGCCGGGCCTATCCCCGCAATCTGTACGCGGCGATCTTAACCCGGGTACGGGCCGACAAGGTGATCAACCGCACCCGGGCGGCGATGATCAAGGGTTATCTGCTGCGCAACGCCCGGCTTGCCCATAGCGACATCACAAAGGAGAGGATGACCTTGGCACTCAACGAAAATTTTGAAAACCCCGGATACCTGATGGGTCGGCTGTTTGCGCTGCTGGAAAAAGCGCAAGCCGACGCCCTGGGCGGCAATGTGAACGCCACCATTAAGGATCGTTACTTTGGCGCGGCATCCGCTACGCCCAACACGGTGTTCCCGCTGCTGCTGCGCCTGTCGCAACACCATCACGCAAAAGCCAAGGGGCCCTACCTTGAGCGGGAAATCCAAAAGGTATTGTGGAAAATCCAGGTGAATAAGGCCAATCCACTGGCTTTCCCCGCAACCTTGGACATGGACGGGCAAGGGTTGTTTATGCTGGGGTATTATCAGCAAAAACAGGCGTTGTACACCAAGCGCGACGTTGCGCAGAACGAAGAGGAGGATGAAGCATGAGCCTGCAAAACCGTTATGAGTTCGTACTCTATTTTGATGTGATCAACGGCAACCCCAACGGCGACCCGGACGCGGGGAATTTGCCCCGGATCGACCCGGAAACCGGCCGGGGCTTGGTATCTGATGTGTGCCTGAAGCGCAAGGTGCGCAACTATGTGGAGCTGGTGAAGGAAGGCTCCGAAGACTCGGATTATCATCGCATTTACGTCACCGAGGGCGCGGTGCTCAACAAAAAACACCAAGAGGCCTATGACGCCTTGGGTGTTAAATCGGAGAAAAGCACCGCACCTAAACCCATCACCGAGTGGCTGTGCCAGCACTTTTACGATGTGCGCACCTTCGGCGCGGTGATGAGCACTGAAATCAACGGCGGTACGGTGCGCGGGCCGGTGCAATTCTGTTTTGCCGAATCCGTCGATCCCATCGTTCCTCAAGAGATCTCCATCACCCGCATGGCCGTCACCAACGAAAGAGACTTAGCCAAGGAGCGCACCATGGGCCGGAAATCTATCGTACCCTACGCCCTGTATCGCGCCGAGGGTTTTGTTTCCGCCCCACAGGCGCAGCGCACCGGTTTTTCCGAAGAGGATTTGCAGCTTTTATGGAATGCGCTGATCAACATGTTCGATCACGACCGTTCCGCAGCCCGTGGCCGCATGGCGGCGCAAAAGCTCTTCGCGTTCCGCCATGACTGCAAGCTGGGCAACGCGCCCGCCCATAAGCTGTTCTCCCTGGTCGCCGCCGAGCGGGTGAACCCGGCGGAGCCTCCCCGGGGTTTTGCCGACTATCGTGTGACCGCCGCGCCCGCGCCGGCAGGGGTGACGATGCTGGAGCTGATATAACGATGACGCCCGAGGAGTATCTGCCGATCTCCGGCCTGCAGCACTTTGCCTTCTGCCCGCGGCAGTGGGCCCTCATCCACTTGGAAGAGCAATGGCAGGAAAACGCTCTCACTGCCGAAGGCCGGGCCTTGCACGACGCCGCCCACGACGCCGACTTTACCGAGTCCCGCGCCGGGGTGATCCTAGCCCGCAGCCTGTGGCTTTCCTCGGAAAGCCTGGGTTTGGTGGGCGTAAGCGATGTGGTGGAGTTCCATGCCGGTGAGACCGGGGTTTCATTGCCCGGCAGGCGGGGCGCGTATCGGCCCTATCCCATCGAGTACAAGCGGGGCAAGCCCAAGGCGGGCAATCACGACCGCTTGCAACTCTGCGCTCAGGCCATCTGCCTGGAGGAGATGACCGGCTGTGATATCGTAGAAGGCGCGCTGTATTACGCCGCCATCCGCCGCCGGGAGGTGGTGACGCTGGGAGAGGCGCTGCGCAGGCAGACGCAGACCTTTGCCCAGGCCATGCATGCCGCCTATCGATCGGGCATGACGCCGGCAGCGCGCCACGGTACGGCATGCAAGAGCTGTTCGCTGGTGGATCGTTGCCTGCCCAAGCTGTCCGGCTCGGCACAACGGTACAACGAGCGCGCCATTGAGGCTCTGTCCGGGGAGGAGGAGGTGTAAGCCCGTGCGGCGAATGCTGAATACGTTGTTTATCACCGCGCCCAACGCTTATTTGGCGCTGGAAAACGAGAATCTGATCGTGCGGCTGGATGATGAGGTAAAGCTGCGTGTGCCCCTGCTTAATCTGGAAGCCGTGGTTCAATTTGGCTATCCCGGAGCCAGCCCGGCGCTGATGGGCCAATGCGCTCAGCGAAAGATCGCCATGACCTTTTTGACCGAGAGCGGGCGCCCCCTGGCGCAGCTGGTGAGCCCAAGCCCCGGCAATGTACACCTGCGCCGCGCTCAATATCGCCTCGCCGACGATGCCCAACGCGCCGCTCAGGTCGCGGGCATGATCATCGCCGCCAAGTTGCTCAACAGCCGCACGGTGTTGCAACGGGCGCAACGGGATCACGGGGAGCAAACCGGCTCCCTGCGCGATGCCACGCAGCACTTGGCGCAGCTGGCGCGACAGGCTCCCCGCGCGGGCTCCGGCGAATCTTTGCTCGGCATCGAAGGAGAGGGTGCGCGGCATTACTTCCAAGCGCTCCCATCCCTGATACTGGAGGATCAAGCCTTCTGGGGATTCAGCAAGCGCACGCGGCGTCCGCCGCTAGACCCTTTCAACGCGCTCCTTTCCTTGCTCTATACCCTGTTGGCTCACGAGATGCAAACCGCACTGTTTGCCGTGGGGCTGGACAGCGCCGCAGGCTTCCTGCACCGGGATCGCTCGGGCCGACAAGGGCTCGCCCTGGACATGATGGAGGAGTTGCGCCCCGTATTTGCCGATCGCATGGCCCTTACGCTGGTCAATCGCAAGCAATTGTCGTCAAAGGATTTCCGGTGCACTGAATCCGGCGCGGTGCTTCTGCAAGACGCTGCAAGAAAAGCGGTGCTGACCGCCTGGCAACAGCGCAAACAAGATATGATCACCCATCCGTATCTGCAGGAAAAGATACCCTTTGGGTTGATCCCCTACGCGCAGGCGCTGCTGATGGCCCGCTTTATTCGCAAAGACCTGGACGCCTATCCGCCCTTCTTTTGGAGGTGAACCCCGATGATGGTGCTCATCACATACGATGTGGCCACCGCAGATCCACAGGGAAACAGACGGCTGCGCGCTGTGGCCAAACTCTGTGAACGCCACGGCCAGCGCGTGCAAAACTCTGTGTTCGAATGCCTATTGGAACCCGCCCAATGGGTTTCTCTGCAAAAAGCGTTGGCCCAAACCATCGACCCCGCCCGGGATAGCCTTCGGTTTTATTCTCTGGGCTCCAACTGGAAACGCCGCGTGGAGCACGTAGGCGCCAAAGCTACTTACGATCCGGAGGGGGTGCTTTTAGTGTAGCGCGAACCAGAAGCGCCCACGATTCCCCTGGCAGGTTCGCGCACGTGATAAATAGCGGGCGTCAGACCCTTCTTAAAGGTATGAATGGTTGCGCAAAACCTGATCCCGATAGGTTCGCGAAAAACGAGCTTGTATGCTAGTCTGGTAAGGGCATCTAAAAAGAACTGTCGCACCCCGTGGGGGTGCGTGGATTGGAACGTGTAGTTGCGGTGAGTGGTCATGATCACGTCAGTCGCACCCCGTGGGGGTGCGTGGATTGGAACCATGAAATACTTCGCGGTCGCCGGATTGGAAGCGGTCGCACCCCGTGGGGGTGCGTGGATTGGAACGTTGCTTAGAATGCGCAGAAAAGAAAGCAAAAATGTCGCACCCCGTGGGGGTGCGTGGATTGGAACTTTGCTTGAGCAGTCCGCGCACCTTGTTGGACACGTCGCACCCCGTGGGGGTGCGTGGATTGGAACTTTCGAGGAAGAGGATACAGGGGAAGTGCAGGCGGTCGCACCCCGTGGGGGTGCGTGGATTGGAACCTTGAGCACGGCGAAAAAGGCGCGCTTGGCCACGTCGCACCCCGTGGGGGTGCGTGGATTGGAACACCCAATTCTCTGGCGTCAACAGCCATGTAACAAGGTCGCACCCCGTGGGGGTGCGTGGATTGGAACAATGCAACGTCGCTAAGTATCGCCTACAGCATGGTCGCACCCCGTGGGGGTGCGTGGATTGGAACTACTTATCACGCCATAAGTAGCAGGTAGATCAGGTCGCACCCCGTGGGGGTGCGTGGATTGGAACCATTTGCGGGAACCGGAAAAGTGCCTTTTACATGGTCGCACCCCGTGGGGGTGCGTGGATTGGAACCCTAGGGTGTACCCTATTTTACATCAGGGTGTACGTCGCACCCCGTGGGGGTGCGTGGATTGGAACCAGGGAATCGCCCGCCACGGGACAGGACAGCGAGGGTCGCACCCCGTGGGGGTGCGTGGATTGGAACCCGGCAGTAGTCGCAGGATTCACAGCGGTCAGGGTCGCACCCCGTGGGGGTGCGTGGATTGGAACGGCATACTCGCGGGCGGTTTCCATGTCCGCGCCGGTCGCACCCCGTGGGGGTGCGTGGATTGGAACTATAAGCCCAATTAGTGACCTTGCAGTATCTCGGTCGCACCCCGTGGGGGTGCGTGGATTGGAACTACGCATCGCGCATACCGGGCACAGCCGATGACCGTCGCACCCCGTGGGGGTGCGTGGATTGGAACAAGGTGCTGTCAAAACAACACGAATTCGTGGAGGTCGCACCCCGTGGGGGTGCGTGGATTGGAACCATCTTGGCGTTGATGCAGTCCTCGACATAGATATTGTCGCACCCCGTGGGGGTGCGTGGATTGGAACCAGCGTGTAGTGTTTCATGTCGGATCACCGCCAGGTCGCACCCCGTGGGGGTGCGTGGATTGGAACTCATCTGCGGCAGGCAGGGCGGCGGCGAGTTCGCGTCGCACCCCGTGGGGGTGCGTGGATTGGAACGCTCCGAAACGCCGCACCATTCAGCCGCCATCTGTCGCACCCCGTGGGGGTGCGTGGATTGGAACATCGACGATCTGGGCGCGGAGCCCATGATCCGCGTCGCACCCCGTGGGGGTGCGTGGATTGGAACTTAGAATTTGGTATTCGACGCTGTGGCTGTGGGCCGTCGCACCCCGTGGGGGTGCGTGGATTGGAACCAAGGAGGATGCACTACAGCGACGCCCAAGTGCGAGTCGCACCCCGTGGGGGTGCGTGGATTGGAACGGGCTATCCAGAGTTGGCTACGGATACCGGCTGGCGTCGCACCCCGTGGGGGTGCGTGGATTGGAACGGTGGTGGGAGGCAAGTCAGAAATGGGCGGCAGAGTCGCACCCCGTGGGGGTGCGTGGATTGGAACATGCAAAAAATTAGGAGGTAAAAACCGATGGAACGTCGCACCCCGTGGGGGTGCGTGGATTGGAACCTCAAGGACGCGCCCACCACGGGAGATTGAAAACGTCGCACCCCGTGGGGGTGCGTGGATTGGAACGTGCTATGCGCCGGAGCCGGGTCGTTGCGGTGCGTCGCACCCCGTGGGGGTGCGTGGATTGGAACGCCTATGCCTCCCGCTGTAGTACGCCTTTCGCCTGTCGCACCCCGTGGGGGTGCGTGGATTGAAACCTTGTCCGCACAAAAAACCTACATCCTCGACATTGTCGCACCCCGTGGGGGTGCGTGGATTGGAACACTGACCTCCTTTCAATCGCCACGGCTGGCGCGGGTCGCACCCCGTGGGGGTGCGTGGATTGGAACTTAGAACGGTATTGCAAGCACAGTAAGGGGAAAGTCGCACCCCGTGGGGGTGCGTGGATTGGAACCCCGCAGTCTGGTATGCATCGCCTTCCCGCTCCGAGTCGCACCCCGTGGGGGTGCGTGGATTGGAACGTTGATATAAATACCGAATTACGCAAGCACCGCAGTCGCACCCCGTGGGGGTGCGTGGATTGGAACGGTTGTAGGGCACGGGCGTCATGGGGATGTAGTGTCGCACCCCGTGGGGGTGCGTGGATTGGAACGTGCACATCCTGCGGGTCTACGCCTTCGAATACGTCGCACCCCGTGGGGGTGCGTGGATTGGAACCCTTACACGTAGATTACAGCGCGCAAAGGCTAGCGCGTCGCACCCGTGGGGGTGCGTGGATTGGAACCTTCATGGAACAAATTAGGAGGTAAAAACCGATGGAAGTCGCACCCCGTGGGGGTGCGTGGATTGGAACTCCCCTTGGTGTATCGATCCGCAAGTGATCGCCGTGTCGCACCCCGTGGGGGTGCGTGGATTGGAACCGGTTGTCGCGCTCCAGTGGTCCCATGTACGGTGGTCGCACCCCGTGGGGGTGCGTGGATTGGAACAACCGCAATACAACACGATCAATACGAGGGAATGGTCGCACCCCGTGGGGGTGCGTGGATTGGAACATCTTCCATCAACCAGCCGCATCCGCATGGATAGTCGCACCCCGTGGGGGTGCGTGGATTGGAACTCAGTTGATTTCATCGTGCGAATGGCGGCGCGTGGTCGCACCCCGTGGGGGTGCGTGGATTGGAACGTAGTTTTTGACAACAACCTCGATCTGCCGCAACGTCGCACCCCATGAAGGTGCGTGGATTGGAACAGCTTGTCATACGTCTTGTCGGACACTTTGTACGCGTCGCACCCCGTGGGGGTGCGTGGATTGGAACCGTAAATGGGGCGGTATTCCTACCGGGATCACCCGTCGCACCTCGCGTGGGTGGGGCAAGGGTTGGGGTATTTTCTTGGTCAGCGCGTAGCAGCGCAGCGCAGGGCGATCTCGCGATTTACTCGGGTGCGCAGATTGAGCAGGTAAGCGTCGGACGTGGGGTAGCGGTCAAAGCGGATGGGCTCGGCCAGGCCGCTCTCGATCAAGTTCATCACAAAAGCTTTGTCGGTGAGCGTGCCCAGCCACTGAAAGGCCCGCAAATCCTGCAGCGCTTGCTGCGTCACCATCAAGCGCAGGGATTCCTCGGGCTGCCCATCCGGGCCGGGATAGACTTGAAACGCGTCCCCGCCCGGAACGAAGCCGTCGGCATCGGTGACGGCGTAGGGATCGATGGCATACGTAGAATACTGGTTGTTGTAGAAATTGTAGCCCCATTGCAGGATGCCTTCAATGGCGTACTTGTACAGTTGGACGCCAAAGACCCGGTTGCGGGCCGAGGGCTGGGCGATAAATAGGTTGGACACATCCTTGTACTGGGCCATGCAATAATACGTCCACAACCCCTGGACATTCTCGTCGAGAAAGGGGTGGATGTGATCGTTTGCGGGTATGGGTTTGGTGATCACGCCCCGCTTGTAAAACGCCACGCTGGACAGGGCGTCGATGATTTTAAATCCCTTGAGGTAGGGCGCGGCGATCTCTTTGGCCGACACGTAATCTTGGAGATGCGCTTCATTGGGTTCGTCTGAGATGTGGAAATAGGTGCTTTCCGCGATGCCCAGGTGCCTGAGTTCCGCGGTGAGCGCCGGCAGGTATGTGGCCAAAAAGGCTTTATATGCTTGGCTGGTCGCTTCCACGTCCCAGCCGAAGATGCGCCGGTATTCGCCGTCCACCGTTGCCATGATCTTGGGCGTGTAGCGCGCGCCCCATTGGGTAAACAGATGGGCCATCTCGTAGTATTCCACGCCGCAGCGTTTGCACATGGCCACCCAGCGCCCGAGCTTTGAAAAATCAAAGGCATAACGCCCGCCCGTGACTTCGACGTCCACCAGTTGGGTAGTCAGCCGCTCGCCGCCCACCGCCGTGTCTAAAGGGGGCGTGTGGATAGGCGTAAGAATCATGTTGATGCCCCGCCGGACGGCCAGGGAAAGAAAGTTCTCCGTGATCTGCCAGAAACGCTCCGTCCACACCGGCTCGCGATAGAAGCGGGCCAAACCGTCCAAATGAAACCACTTGGTATGGCGAAGGGTTTGGGGCGGCAGCATGCCGCGCAGGATTTCAACGTGGGTGTCGGCGCGGCCCAATTCCACGCCCTGGTTGTCCGTCAGGGCCAGCGTGATGGGGTATACCCCAGGGCTTGTGGAAGCGTCCGGCTCCACGTCCACCCACAGGGACTGCCACTGATCCGGAAAGAGGCGAAGCTGGGTGCGGTTCAGATCCACCAGCAGATCCGGGAACAATCCGGGTTTTGTGCGCAGGTAGTTGGCGTCCGCGTCGGGAAAGGTGGTCAGGCCCACCGGCACGTGGCGCACTTGCCGCACGCGGATCCGGTCGCGGATGGGCGACTCGACCCTGAGCCCTACAAACCGAGGAAACGGGGTTTCCGGCTTTTTTGCGATGTATGCCGCTTGGAAGGACAGCGCCTCGTTTTGAAATCCGCCCAGCATCGGCTCCTCCTCGCCGGACAGGGGTTCCTGATCCAGAAACACCTTTTGCAGCGCGCTGACGATTTTGATGATCGCTTCCATGGGGTATGCCTCCTTGTGTCCTTGCGTTCAGATAGGATTATACAGTATACTGCACACAAAAGAAAGGCGGGTGTGCGCCCATGACGGGACGGGAAAAATGGGGAAGGTTTTTGGCGGGCGACGATTCGATACCCTTGGTCGCCCCCCTCTGCGATAAGTGGAGCGTGGGCGATATACCTTATGCATGGAAAGGCCCGGGGCCGGAGCCCTTTCCGCCCGGCGCAAACAATCACCAGCTATGCGGGCAACTGATGATGGCCCAAACCTTTGGGTGGGAGCCCCTGTTTCTTGCGGCGATCGATTTTCAGCCCAAGGATAAGCGCTTGGCTGTGAAGGTTTCTATCCATGAGAGCAAAACCATGTTCACCATCCACACCCCGGAGGGGGATCTGCAAAGGATTGTGGAAGACAACGGCGCCACCCATCGTTGCCTAAAGGAGTATTTGGAAAGCGAAAGCGATTACCAGAAGATGCTGTGGCACACCCTGCACACCCAGGATTTTGACCGTGAAGATGCATTAGCCCAGGGCCGAAAGATACGCCGCGCCGTGGGAGACGCCGGCATGCTTGGCACATGGGTGGATCTTTGCGTTTTGATGACTGATATTCAGGCGCTCTTTTTCCACTGCATGGATTTCCCGGAGGCTTTCGAGGCGCTGTGTATGGCCCGCCGGGAGCGCCAGCGCAAGCAACTGGCCCTCTACAGAGAGGCCGGGTTTGATTATTTGTTTTATGTCGTGCCCGGCACCGAGTGGGTTTCGCCGAGTTTCTTCCGGGCGTGGATGCAGGAGGAGATTAAAGCGAACATGGCCTGGTGGAAAAGCCAAGGCGGCTTTACCGTTTGGCACACCTGCGGCCACGCAAAGGCCTTTTTGGAGCAGGGCATCTACAATGAAATGATGCCCGATATATTTGAAACGCTGTCGGAACCGCCCGTGGGGAATATACCGTCCCTGGAGTGGGCGCGCCAAAGGCTGGATGAGCGTATCGTAACCAAGGGTAATTTGTCATTGGAGTTGCTGCTTAACGGATCGGAGAGTGATGTGCGCCAGGCCGTGCGCCGTGTCAAGCAGCAGACGGCGGGCTACAGGCATATCATGGCCCTTTCCGATAATATTCTGGATGGCACGCCCTCGCGGAATTTGCGGGCCTTTGTGGAGGAGAGTAGAAGGTAAACTAAGCAATCCTATTTATAACGCTAATCAAGAGTTGAAACGATCCATACGGGTATGTATGTAGGGGACGATGGCAATCGTCCCGCCGGTCACGGGCGGATTGCCATCCGCCCCTACGAGAACGGCGGGGTTTCCGTGTTGCGCATCTTCCGTAGGGGCGGATTCCATATCCGCCCGAACCACGGGGTTCAAGACAGATGATTTCACGAAGGGCGAAAATGGATTTCGCCCCTACACAGATACCTGCCTTGATCGCTGTAATCCTTGATTCGCATTACTTATACGTCCGGCACGCGTCAACATAAGCCAATATGTTCTCCCAGGGCACTTCCGGCTCCAGCAAGTGGGTGGGCGCGGGGAACAGTCCTCCCTTTTCACCCGCGATATCCAGGTTGCGGCGCACGGTCTCCCGCACCTCTTCCGGGGCGCCAAAGGGCATGACGGTCTGGGTGCCGATGGTTCCATGAAAGGAGATTCTGTCCCCGTATTGGGCGTGGATTTCCCCGAAATCCATGCACTCGCTCTGCACCGGGTTGAGCACGTCCACCCCCGCGTCGATCAGGTCGTCGATGAAGGGGGTGGCAAAGCCGCAGGAATGGTAAAACACGATGATACGCGGGTTGATATCCCTTGCCGTGTCGATCACTTTTTTCAGGTGCGGTTTGATCCATGTGCGGTACAAGTCCAGGCTCATCAAGGGGGTGCGCTGCATGCCGATGTCGTCGCCCAAGAACAAGATGTCCACATCGCCCTTTGCGAAGGCCGCCGCCTGCAAACAAGCGAGTTCGCTTACCTTGCTCAGCAAAAAGGCGGCCTTTTCGTCTTCTGAAACCATGTCCATCATCAGCTCTTCCATGCCCCGCAGATACCACGCATGCTCCCAAATCGTGCAGGCCATGTCGCCGACCGCTGCAAGCCCTTGTTTTTTGATGGCTTGGGCTTGGGCTTTGATGTGGCTTGCATCCCCGCCCGCGTAGTCCGGGAAGGGATAGGCTTGAAGCTGTTCCAACGCCGTCATGTTCCGCATGGGGTGGCGCATGTAGGTCATGTGCATGGCGGTGGGGGAATGCTCATGGCCCACGCCCCACTCGTCGATATCTACATGCGTTTTGAGAGGCGGGTCGTAATAAGCCTTAAACATGCCCATGTCCCGCCGGGGCAGCCGGATGCCCTCCACCCTTTTCCAAGGGAAACCAAAATAATCGTCAAAGGGCAGCGCGCCGCCGGTCTTTTCTGTGTAAATCCTTTGCAGGTGGGGGCACAGGTTAAACTCCACCGGCACTGTACGGTACCCCTCCCGCCGCAGCAGGGACAATAGATTCTCCCGCTTTGTCATGCGATCGCCTCTTTTTGTTTTATTTTGTGGATATCATACCATAATTCGCATCGGATTTCTATTGAGTTTCGACCGTTCTTTTGCTATGATCTGCATACAGGCACATCCGCATGAAACGGGAGGTTTTGACATGGCTTCTCTCATCGAACGATATGTGGCGCTCAAGAAACAAACCGCCGGTAACCGGGAGAAATCCCAATTTGAGTACACCTTCGGGCCCACGCCCCAGGAGGTGGCCAATATCACGCCTCCGCCCGTTGCCACCGGCAGGATATTGGCGGAGCTGGAGTATGCCATCAAGCTCGACGCCGAGCTGGGCGGCGCGTATGCGGGGTGCATCAGCGATGCCCTGGCCCTGCTGGAGACCGCCATAGCCCAAGAAGGCGCGCTTACGAACACTGACTGCGCCCAGGCCGAAGATTTGCTGCTGCCCATGAGTGGCGCGGCAAAACAGTACGCTGTGATCTGCGCCGCCCATGCCCACATCGACATGGACTGGATGTGGGGATGGCAGGAGACCGTGGCCCTGACCCTGGCTACATTCCGCACCATGTTGCAACTGATGCGGGAATACCCGGCGTTCTGTTTTTCCCAATCCCAGGCTTCGGTGTACAAGATCGTGGAGGATTACGACCCGGCGCTGATGGAGGAGATCAAACGCTACATCCGCGAAGGCCGCTGGGAGGTGACGGCCACCGCCTGGGTGGAGACCGACAAGAATATGCCGGATACCGAATCCCTCCTCCGGCACATCGTGGAGACCCGGCGTTACCTGCAGCGGGAGTGGGGCGTTGCGCCCGATCGGTTGCAGGTGGATTTCTCGCCCGATACCTTTGGGCACAGCGCCCATGTGCCGGCCATCAACGCCTATGGGCAGGTGAAATACTACTATCACTGCCGGGGCTTTACCACCGATCACGTGCTGTACCGTTGGCGCGCGCCCTCCGGCGACGAGGCGCTGGCCTACCGTGAGCCCTACTGGTACAACAGCGGCATCACCCCTGAGATCGGCACAGGGCTGATCGAACTTTCCAAACACAGCGGCGGCCTGCGCACCGGGCTGATTGTCTACGGCGTGGGGGATCACGGAGGCGGCCCCACCCGGCGCGATGTCGAACGCATTCTGGAGATGCAGACCTGGCCCATCTTCCCGGAGATTCGCTTCGGCACCTTCCACGAGTACTTCCGTTTGGCGGAGGGCGTGTGGGACCGGCTGCCCGTCGTCGATCACGAGCTCAACGCCATTTTCTCAGGCTGTTATACCACCCAGAGCCGCATCAAGCGGGGCAATCGGCGGGCCGAGGCTGCCCTGTTGGACGCCCAGGCGCTGGGAGCCGTGGCCGCTCTCCACGCCGGGTACGCCTACCCCAAGGATCAGCTTACGCGAGGGTGGCAAAACGTGCTGTTTACCCACTTTCATGACATCCTCACGGGCTCTTGCGTGCAGGAATCCCGGGAGCACGCCATGGCCCTGTACGCCGACACCATGGCCATCACGGGTACCGTGCAGAGCAACGCCATGGGCTTGCTCAGCAACGCCATCGACACTTCCATGATCCAAACCGACACGCAGATCGCCCTGACCCAATCCGAGGGGGCCGGGGTGGGGTACGGTTTGCTGCACCACGCGGGCGTACCCAACCCGGAACGGGGCGCGGGCCGCGTGCGCATCTACCATGCCTTTAACCCCACGGCCCAGGCCCGGCAGGAGTTGATCGAGATGACTGTGTGGGACTGGCCCTTTGACATGGGCCTGCTGGTCATCGAGGATGCAGAAGGGTGCGCCTTGCCTTTCCAGCTGGTGGATGAAACCCAGCAGCGCTACTGGGATCACCGCTATTTCCGGGTGCTGGCCGAGGTCTGCTTGCCGCCGGTGGGCTATCAGACCATCGTGCTGCGGGAGGGTACAATCGAACAATACCCCACCCATCGCTTGCTTCATAGCCGCAACGAGGAGGTACACGGGGACATCGTGCTGGAGAATCCGGCCCTGCGGGCGGTGTTCCATGGCGGTACCGGCGCGCTGCTTTCGCTGATCGACAAAGAAACCGGGGAGGAGCGCATCCGTCCGGGTCACCGGGCAGGGCTCCGGCTGGTATAGACCGAGCGGGCCACAAGCGATGCCTGGCATATCGGCAGGCACCTGCACAGCCAGCCTGTCACCGATACCCTGCGTGTGGAGCCGCTCACCGGCCCCCTGCGCAACGGCCTGCGGGTGGAGCAGCGGGCGCTGGATTCCAAGGTCACCACCACGATCACGCTGGATCTCTCCGCCAAGGCCTTGCGATACGTGCTGGACGTGCAATGGAATGAGTACGCAAAAGATAACGAGCCGGTGCCGGTGCTCACCTATGCCATTCCCCTAGCCGGTTCTGTTGACACGTTCCGTATGGACGTACCGGCGGGGGCCGTCGACCGGGCTGCAAAAACCGCCGACGTACCGGCCCTCAGCTTTGACGCCGCGCTGTTTGGCAGCCGGGCCCTGGCCCTGGCGACCGACTGCAAGTACGGGTACCGCAACGCAAACGGTGAGCTGACCGTAACGCTGATCAACTCCACCGCCAATCCCGATCCTTACCCGGAGCGGGGTGAACACCGCATCACCCTATGGGTCGGGGTAAGTTGCGCGGAAGCAAAGGCGCTGAAGGACGCCGCCATTGCCCTTACCCATCCCATCGCTTATTGCTCGGTGACCCGCCACAAGGGGGCGCTGGTGCCCAGCGGATCCTTCCTAACGGTGGAGGCGGGCGGCACGGTGGTGTCCGCCCTGGAGTTGGCCGGCGACGGCTGTTTGCTGATCCGGCTGGTGGAGATGGCGGGGCAGGAGGATATAGTCCGCTTGCAATGCCCCTTCCCCCCGGCAAAAGCCGAGTTGGTGGGCTGGGATGAGCAACCCCTCGCGCAGGCCAAGGTGGAGGGGAGTTGTGTTGTGGTGGGCATGGGCGCTCATGGGATCGCTACTGTGAAAATACATGGAGCGTGTAACTAAGGCGTGCGCCGGTAGGGGCGATTATCAATCGCCCGCCGCCCAAAACCGACATGGGTTTGTGCGATACATCGGGCGATTGATAATCGCCCCTACAAGAACGGCGGGCTTGCCGGTGTGAAGCAAGGAGAATACCGTGACAGACAAATTCGTAATCGGCATCGACGCGGGCGGAACAAAAGTAGCCTACGGCCTTTATGACGGCAAAGGGGTTTTGGTGGGCAGGCGGCAGCATCCGTCAGACCCCGCCGCGGACGGCCCCTCGTTTTCCGACACCGTGATCGAAAACATTCACGGGCTCATGGATCAAAACGCCCTTTCCTTTGATTCGCTGTTGGGTGTGGGCCTGTGCATGCCCTCCTTTATTCTGTACGACCGGGGGCACATCCTGATGACCTCGGCTATGCCCGGCATCAAGGATTTCCCTATGGGGGAGTACCTTCGCCAGCGATTGCCCGTTAAGACCGTGCTGGACAACGACAGCAACGCGGTGGCCCTGGCGGAATACCGCTACGGCGCGGGGCGCGGTCTCAGGCACATGGTGTATGTGGTGATCGGCACGGGGTTGGGCAGCGGCATCATCATCGACGGCAAGCTGTTTCGGGGCGCTTACGGCTGGGCGGGGGAGTGCGGGCATATGCTGGCCACCCCGGATCAGGGCCAGATGTGCGGCTGCGAGAACCGGGGTTGCTTTATGTCCTACGCGTCGGGCAAATGTATCCCGGCCTATATGCGCGGGGCAAACGGCGTGGAACTGCTCCAAGCCTATCAGGCGGGCGACCCTCAGGCCGCTCAGCTTGTGGAGCAAATGGCCCATTACCTGGCGGTGTGCGTGTTTAATATCTATCAGATGCTCAACATCGACACCTTTGTGTTTGGCGGCGGCCTGGTGCATTTCGGCGAGGCCCTGTTTGGCCCGATGCGGCGGGTGTTCGACAGGTACAACCACATCCCGTTGCCCGTGTATTTTAAGATGGCGGAGCTAAAGAGCGATTTTGGCATCCTAGGCGCCGCCGAATTCGTCAGGGAGCGATGAACATGGAGCACCATTTTGGGGTACTGAATCCGAGCACGGCGGCCATGCGCGAGGCGATGCTGGCGCTCCAGCCCACCGTGTGCACCGAGCGGGCCAGGCTCGCTACCGAGGCTTATCGCGCTCATGAGCAGGATCAGGTGATTCTCAAGCGGGCGTACATGCTAGAAAACGTGCTGCGCGGCATGAGCATTTATATCGACCCCCAGGGGTTGCTGGTGGGTAACCAGGCCAGCGCGGATCGGGCCGCGCCTATCTTCCCCGAATACGCTATGGACTGGGTGATCGCCGAGTTAGACGGTTTTGAAGAGCGGGACGGCGACCGTTTTACCATCACGGAAGAAAACAAGCGGGCATTGAGAGAGATGTATCCTTATTGGAAGGGCCGCACCCTCAAGGACAAAGGATACGCCGCTTTTCCCGACTCGGCCCGGCTGTTTTACGATCTGGGCATCATCAAAACCGAAGGCAATATCACATCGGGCGACGCCCACATCGCGGTGGACTATGGCCGGGTGCTCAGCCAAGGCCTCGTCGGCATACGCAAAGAGGCGCTTGCCGCCCAAGCGGCCCTGGAGCTCACCCGGTTTGAGGATCTGAAAAAGAGCTACTTTTACCGCGCCATCCTCATCGTGCTGGACGCGGTGGAAGGGTACGCGTCGCGCTTTGCCGCGCTGGCGGAGGAAATGCAGTTATGGGAGATCGCCCGCATCTGCCGCAAGGTGCCTGCCCAACCCGCCGAAACCTTCCATGAGGCGCTGCAGAGCCTGTGGTTCATGCACGTGATCCTGCAGATCGAATCCAACGGTCATTCCCTCTCCTACGGGCGGTTCGATCAAACCATGTACCCCTACTATCAAAAGAGCAAAGAAGCCGGCATGGCCGAAGAAGAAGCCTGCGAGCTGCTGGAAAACCTGTGGCTGCGCACCTTTTCGGTGAACAAAATCCGGAGCTGGTCCCACACCCGCTTCTCGGCGGGCAGCCCCCTGTATCAAAACGTAACCATAGGCGGCCAAACCCCGGACGGGCGGGACGCCGTAAACGAGTTAAGCTTTTTGGTGCTGCGCACCGTAGCCCGCTGCCACCTGCCCCAGCCCAACCTTACGGTCCGTTACCACAAGGGCCTAGAGGACGGTTTTATGCACGAGTGCATCCAGGTGATACGCTGCGGCTTTGGCATGCCCGCCTTTAACAACGACGAGATCATCATCCCTTCCTTCCTGGATATCGGCGTGGAGAAAGAAGACGCCTACAATTACAGCGCCATCGGATGCGTGGAGGTGGCGGTGCCCGGCAAGTGGGGTTATCGCTGCACCGGCATGAGTTTTCTCAATTTCCCCAAGACGCTGATGATCGCCCTGAACGACGGGGTCGACATCGGCAGCGGCCAGCGGGTCCACCAGGGCAGGGGGCATTTCCTTCAAATGGAGCGTTTTGAGGATGTGATGGCCGCCTGGGATGTTTTTGTGCGGGCCTTCTGCCGCCAGGCGGTCATTTTAGACGCCTGCGCCGACATGGTGCTGGAACAAGAGGTCCCCGACGTGCTTTGCTCGGCCCTTACGGCGGACTGCGTTCCAAGGGGCAAGCACCTGAAGGAAGGCGGCGCGGTGTACGATTTTATCAGCGACTTGCAGGTGGGCATCGCCAACCTGGGCGATTCCCTGGCCGCCATCCAAAAATGCGTGTACGAAGATAAAAGCCTCTCCCGAAAGGAACTTTGGGAAGCGCTGCTTTCGGACTTTGCGGGGGAAGAAGGCGAGCGGGTACGGGCGCTGCTGCTTTCCGCGCCCAAGTACGGCAATGATGACGATTCTGTTGATTCTTTGGTGGTGGCGGGGTATGACAGCTACATCGATGAGATCGCCAAACACACAAATACCCGCTTTGGGCGCGGGCCCATCGGCGGGGGGTACTACGCGGGCACATCCTCCATATCCGCCAACGTACCCCAGGGCGCGGGCACCTGCGCCACCCCGGATGGCCGCCACGCCGGCGACCCCCTGGCCGAAGGCTGCTCCCCCAGCCACGGAGCGGACGTGTCCGGCCCCACCAGCGTGTTTCAATCGGTGGCTAAGCTGCCCACGGGTAAGATCACCGGCGGCGTGCTGCTCAACCAAAAGGTGGCGCCCGCCATGCTCTCCCAACCCCGTGACCGGGAAAAGCTGCTGCTGTTGCTGCGCGCTTTTTTTGATGTACTCCACGGCTTCCATGTGCAATACAATGTAGTATCACGACAGACGCTGCTGGACGCCCAGGCCCACCCGGAAAAACACAGGAATCTGATCGTGCGGGTGGCGGGGTACTCGGCGTTTTTCAACGTGCTTTCCAAGCAGACCCAAGACGATATCATCGCCCGGACGGAGCAGGCGCTGTAGGATCCGGGGAAAAACTGCACAAAAAAAAAATTACTTGTTGACAAAACCATCTAAATCGTGTATATAATTAGTAAACCTTGTTTATTAATCTCCAATTGGATTGAGAACCTTCATAGACACGCTGTGAATGGACGGCGACTCGTGCAGCGCGGATGACCACGGTTATCCGCACAGGAAAAAAGAGGAGGAAACAGATACAAAAAACCACGGAAAGTCAAACTTCCGTGGCCGAAAAAAAGGTAAAAAGCAGCGCGGATAACCGTGATCATCCGCACACAACGGGCTTATTGCGATTCAATGCCAGGGCGATGCATCCTGGTTTGAATAGAAAAAAAGAGGAGGAACCCCGAAATGAAAAAAATTCTGGTATTGGTGTTGGCGGTAGCTTTGCTGATCAGCTGCATTGGCGTAGCGTCGGCAGAGCCCATCAAGGCTGCGTTCATCACGCAGGCGTTCTCCAACCCGTCGCAGGCGTTCTCCAAGGCGCAGTTCGAAGCCAACATGGAAGAGTTTGGCTTTGAAGTGACCTCGTTCGAGGGCGAAAATGACGTGCAGAAGGAAGCCGCGGCTGTCCGGCAGTGCATCGTGGATGAGTATCCGGTGATCTTCATCAACCCCAGCGATATTCTGGCCATCGTGCCCAGCCTGATGGAAGCCAAGGAAGCCGGGATCATCATCGGCATGTTCTCTTCGGAGCCGCCCCATGATGCCGAGTGGTTCGACTTCTTTGTGGGCTGCGACGACACCCTGGCCGGCGAAAGGGCCGCGTCGGCGTTCCTAGCCGCGTTCCCGGATGGCGCAAACATCGTTGAAGTGGGCGGCCAGGCCGGCCACGATGCGGCGTACAAGCGCCGCGACGGTTTCCTCAAAGGCATCGAAGGCAGTGACATCGTGATGCTGGATTCCCAGAACCCCAGCGGCTGGAATACCAACGAAGCCATGGCGATTGCCGAGGACTTCATCGTGAAGTACGGCGACCAGATCGAAGGCGTGTTCTGCCACTGGGATAACGGCGCCACCGGCGTTCTGGAGGCCTTTGCCGCCGCCGGCAGGACCGATGTGTTCATCGTGGGCGTTGACGGAAACAGCGCCGGTTACCAGCAGGTGAAGGACGGCAAGCAGGCTGTAAGTATCGGCCAGAGTTTCACCCAGATGGCTAGGTGGTCCATGGAGTTTGCCAAGGTTCTGCTCGAAGGCGGAGAAGTGGATGCCATCAACTACATCCCCCACGACATCGTTACCCTAGAGAACATCGAGACCCTGCCGTGGCCCGAGTGGTAAGCACCAGCCACACTTTTCCGAGCCGGCTTTACGCCGGCTCGGAATTTTGAATGCAGCAATATGTCATCATGAAAAAGAGGGATAGCCTGTGGACAAACAAGAAGACAACATCATTTTATCCATCACGGGCGTCAATAAGGCGTTTCCCGGGGTGCAGGCCCTGAGCGACGTTTCCATTGCGTGCAGCCGCGGCAGCGTGCACGGCATCGTGGGGGAAAACGGCGCGGGCAAATCCACACTGATGAAAATACTCTCCGGCGTATTTACCAAAGACACCGGAACCATCGTGTTCGACGGCCAAACCATCGAGCAAACAACCCCCATCCAGTCGCTCAACATGGGCCTGAGCATCATTTATCAGGAATTCAATTTGGTCAATACCCTCACCGTGGGGGAAAATATATTCCTTGGCCGCTTTGCCGAAATGAAGGGCATGCGCAATATCCATAAGAAAGCCAGGGAACTGCTGGACAGCATTGGCAGCACCATCGGCACCCACAGGTTGGTGGGCGACTTAAGCGCCGCCGAGAAACAGATGGTGGAGATCACCAAGGCCCTGTCCTTCAACTCCAAGCTGATCATCATGGACGAACCCAGCAGCAGCTTGACCGCCGATGAGTTAAAGCGCTTGTTTACCATCATCGCCGATCTGCGCAAGATGGGCGTCACCATTATCTATATCACCCACAAGCTCGATGAGATATTCGAACTTTGCGATATCGTCACCGTGATGCGCGACGGCTTTATCATCGACACCAAACCCATCGGCGACATCACCCGCAGCGAAATGATCGCCAAAATGGTGGGGCGTACCCTTGAAAATGAGTTCCCCGACCGGCCCCGTTGCGCCGGGGAGACGCTGATGACGGTGGAGACGATCAAGACACGCAAATTAAAGGATATCTCCTTTGAGCTCAAAAAAGGCGAAATCCTTGGGTTTGTTGGCCTTGTGGGCGCGGGGCGCACGGAGATCATCCGGGCGATTTACGGCGCGGACAGGGCCAGGGAGCTCAAGATAGCGATAAACGGAAATCCTGTGAAGGTCAAAAAACCCACCGACGCCAAGCGCGCGGGCATCGGCCTGGTGCCCGAAGACCGCAAGCTGGAGGGTTTGGTGCTGCCCTTTACGGTGCAGGCCAACATCGTGATGGCCAGCCTGCACAACATTTCCAAACGCGGGTTTGTCAACGCGGCCAAGGAGAGGGAGATTGCCGCCAGGCAGATCGAAAACCTTTCGATCAAGACGCCTTCACCCCACACAAAGACCCTGTCCCTGTCAGGTGGAAATCAACAGAAATGTATCATCGGGCGCTGGCTTGAGCTCAATCCCGACATATTGATCCTGGATGAGCCCACCCGGGGCATCGACGTGGGCACAAAGTACGAAATCTACCTGCTGATCAAAAAGATTGCGGAAAACGGCGGTTCGGTTATCATGATCTCATCGGAACTGCCCGAAGTGCTGTCCATGAGCAACCGGGTGCTGACGATCTGCGAGGGGCGGGTCACCGGGGAGTTTAACCCGGAAGTGGATTCGGTGCACGACATCATGGATGCCGCCATCGGATGAGGGGGAAAGAATGATGAAAAAATTCAATCCGGTGCAGTTTTTGATGGATTATCTGGTGCTGGTGGCCATCGTGTTGCTGGCGATCATCACGGTGATTGTGGAACCCAGGTTTCTGACGGCTGGAAACTTTTCAAATCTGATGCGGCAATTTGGTCCCCTGAGTCTGGTGGCCCTGGGCATGACATTCGTGATCCTGGGCGGGTTTATTGACTTGTCAGTAGCTGGAAACATTTCCCTAGTGGCGATGGTGACCCTGTCGCTGATCGACCCAATCGGCCAAGTGGGGGCGATCATTGCGGGTTTGCTGCTTGGCACGTTGCTGGGTTGCATCAACGGATCCTTGCTTGTGGGCGTGGGGGCAAACATTCAAGCAAAGGCGCTGTTTATTACGTACGGTATGAGTTCGGTTTTTATTGCGCTGGCGCTTTTGTATACCGATGGCCGCACGCTGCACATGTGGGAGCTAGAAACATCCCATGACATTTTTACCGCCATCGGCACCGGATCGGTGGGTATCATCTCCGTATCGTTTATCATCTTCCTGGTGTGCTTGGGGGCGCTCCATGTCTTCCAGTCGAAAACGGTGCTGGGAAGGTCGGTGAGTTATACCGGCGGCAATATGGTGGCGGCGGAGCTCAGCGGCCTGTCCACCAAGCGCATCATGGTGCTGATTTATACCATCTACGGCTTTATGGCCGCCCTTGCTGCCGTCGTGCTCATCTCCCGCGTTACCACAGCCTCGCCTGTGATGGGCAAGGAATTTGCGACAAATCCCATACTGGCTGTGGTGGTGGGCGGCACGTCCTTGCAGGGCGGAAGAGGAGGCGTGTTGCGTACGGTGCTGGGGGTTGCGCTGGTGGTGGTGCTGTCCAACTGCATGAACTTGCTGGGTGTACCGCCGTATATGCAGGTAGTGATGCAGGGCGTCATCCTGGTTACGGCCATCTGGCTGGATCATCGCAGGCATAATAGGGGGTAAGCAAAATGGAAAAAACGGCAAAGAAACCCGCACTGGCGATGGGCAGGTTTATGTTTCAGATCATCAGCAACAAAGCGGTGATCTTCATTGCCCTCATACTGATTGGCATGTGGATTTACGGTCAGTTCAGCCCCTCGAATTTTTTCAAGATTGACAACATCATCAATATTTTCCGGGCGTCTTCCATCAACTTGATCATCGCTTTTGGCGTGACCTTCGCCGTGATATGCCGGGGCTGCGATCTTTCGGTGGGGGCGGTGATGTCCCTGTCCGGTATTCTGGCGATCCAGCTAATCAACAGCGGCATGGCCATGTGGCTGGCGATCGTCCTTGCTATACTGTCGGGTACAGTGGTTGGGTTTATCAACGGTTTCTTGGTGGTGCACCAAAAGACAGAGGCGTTTATCATCACCCTGGGTATGGGTCTGCTGGTGAAAGGAGTAGCTCAGCAACTTACCAATGCCAGGCCCGTTTCTTGTAGCAATATGGAGTTTATGAAGATATCCAACTCGAAGATTTTTTTTGGAAGCAATTGGGAAGTTATCTTCGATAACAACCAAAAAAACCTGAAGGAGACCCTTGCCAACAACGATTCAGAACTGCTCTTCAGCATCCCTTATGTGGTTTTATTTATGCTTGTATTGGGGATCATTACCTTTTTGTTGCTGCGCTATACAAGTTTTGGCCGCAACTGTTACGCTCTGGGCGGTGACTACGAGGTGGCCAAGTATTCGGGCATCAACGTTGTGCGCACCAAGTGGATTGCTTTTGTGATCTCCGGCACGATGGCGGCCATCGCGGGGGTGCTGCTCTCTTCAGAGATGAATGCCGGCAACAACATCTTCGGCGATGAAATACCGCTTTTGGTCAACTGCAGCGTGGTGATCGGCGGTACGTCCTTTGCGGGCGGCATCGGCGGCATACCCCAAAGCTTTGTGGGTATCATGGTGATGGGTTTTTTGCACAACTGCATGAACATGCTCAAGGTTCAGCCTTACATCAAGCAACTGTTCATCGGCATGATCATCGTGGCTATCATCTGTATTGACTGCTACTCTATCAAGCGTAAAAAAATGGATGTGTAATGCTACATCAAGGACTTTCTGCAGTGCCACGCCGGGCTTTGTTCGGCGCGGCATTGCTGCATCAGGGTGAAAGCATTCCGCCTTTCTCTATTTTTACCATTTCATGCTTTGTTGGATTATAAGGCATCTTCTAGGATTTCCAGCATGATTCTTGCTCCAAGTTTGAATCCATCACTAAACTTGTCCACATTCAAAGAACCATCCATCTGCACGCGAAGGTCTATAATTTCTTCCAATAGCTCCCGGCCTTGGTCATTTAGCATACCTGCCAGCAGGTCATTCTTTTCACCAAATTGATTTCGTAGTTCAAGATAACCGGGGTCTGTCGGATATGAAGATTCTAGTATCTGGAATTCATTGTTGAAAAGCTGTCTGAGAATCTTCTCCATTGAGGGCCTCCTTGACTTTTTTTGATGATTTGTGATATTGTGTCAATATTAGGCGAGCTTTGTTGCACGAGATACTTCTCGTCTACACTCGCATAATAACACGAGATCCATCTCGTGTCAATGAGTTTTTTATTTTCTCTTAGGTCTTGTTAGGAGGGTTTTATGTCAACGTTCGCCGAAAGATTAAAAGAATTGCGCAAAAAAGACAGCCTAACCCAAAAAGGTGTAGCAGATGCGGTTAGCATGTCTGAGCGCAACTATCAAGATTTAGAATATGGAAAAATTAAGCCAAGCCACGATAACATAATTAAGCTCGCCGACTTCTTCGAGGTGACGACTGACTACCTCTTAGGCCGGACGGACTGCAAAGCCTCACCATGCACCTCGAAAACCGATAACACTGCCAAAGAATAGGCGCTCTCAGCAGTGGAGCGCCTTCGTTTCATATCTGGCTGCCGCATTCTCAATGATGCAAAACCCATCCGGAGTTGGTATAATGGAAGCCTGGGAGGTGTCGGCATGGCCACATTGTTACGTTTTGCTCCTGCAAGCGGTGATTGTGATTTCGAACGCATCGAGGTTCTGCGGGCTAGGATGAACGCCCGCGTCGCCACCCTTTGCCCCGAGCGGGCGGAGATCATCACCCAATCGTTTCTGTCTACCGAAGGCGAACCCATCGTGATCCGCCGGGCAAAGGCCTTCGCCGATATCCTGGGCCAAATGACGGTGTACATCGAGCCGGGTTCGCTGATTGTGGGCAATCAGGCAGGCGTCAATTTTGCGGCGCCTGTCTTTCCTGAATACTCCTATCAATGGGTGATCGACGAGCTGGACGAGTTTGAGAAACGCTCCGGCGATTCTTTTGCCGTAACCGAAGAGACCAAAGAGCGCCTCCGCAAGCTCTCGGAGTATTGGGTGGGCAAGACCCACCAGGATCAGGTGCTGGCCAATCTGTCTCCCGCCAATCTTTTGGCCGAAGAGCAGGGCGTGCTCCACCGGGGCGGCATCTCCATGTCGGGCGACGGGCACATCATCCCCAACCACGAATTTGTGCTGCAAGTGGGATACGGCGGCATCGCGGACATGGCGCGGCGGCATCTGTTGCGGCACGATCTTACGCAAGAGCAGCGGGATTTTTACCAAGCTACGGCGATTGCCATGGAGGGCGCGCTGCGCTATATAGAGCGGCTGGGCGAGAGGGCCAAGGCCGACGGGCTGCCCGAGCTGGCGCGGATGCTCCAAGGTTTTATGCAGGGCGGCGCGCGCAGCTTCCACGAGGCGGTGCAGGCCGTTTACCTAACCCATCTGCTGATGATGATCGAAAGCAACGGCCACTCGTTTTCGTTTGGACGGTTTGATCAGTACATTTATCCGTATTTTCAAAAAGACGGGATCACCGAAGAAAAAGCCCTGGAGCTGATCACCCACTTTTTTATCATGACAAATGCCATCAACAAAGTCCGGCCCTGGGGCCATACCCAATACAGCGGGGGTTACCCGCTCTACTCCAACCTGATGGTGGGCGGTATGAAACCCGACGGCACGGACGGTACGAACGAAATCAGCTATCTATGCTTGAAGGCGATGAGCCTTTCGCAGTTGCCTGAGCCTAATTTAAGTGTGCGATTTTGGGAGCATACACCCCACGAGCTGATGCTGGAAAGCGCCCGGCTCATCCGCAAGGGGTTTGGCATGCCCTCCGTATTTTGCGACGAGGTGTGCATCGACGCCATGATGACCCTGGACATCGACATCGAAACCGCCCGGAACTATGCCTCCATGGGCTGCGTAGAGATCGCCATCCCGGGCAAGTGGGGCCACAGGGCCACGGGTATGACCTACATCAACTTCGGCAAGGTGTTTGAGATTGTGCTCAACAAGGCCGATTACAAAACGTACGATGAGCTGTGGCAGGCGTGGAAAACGGCGCTGAGCCACTATTTTGATCTTGCCGTAGCCTGCGACCTTGTTTGCGACCGTTCCTTAAAGCACCACGATGCCGACGCTTTTGCCTCCTCCATGGTGGATTGTTGCCTGGAGCGGGGTAAGACGCTGAAAAACGGGGGCGCGAAGTACGATTACGTCAGCCAGTCCAACATCGGCATGAGCGTGGTGGGCGACAGCTTGGCAGCGGTAAAGAAGCTGGTGTTTGAGGACAAAATCCTTACATTAACAGAATTAAAAAAGGCGCTGGCCAGCAACTTCGCAGGCCCGGAAGGCCCGCGAATCCGCCAGCTATGCCGCAGGGCGCCGAAGTTTGGGAACGACGACGATTATGTGGACACGATCGTTGCCGATGTGTTTGAATCCTACTTGGAGCTCCTGCCCCAACACAAGACCGACAGGGAAGGGAAGGGACCCACGGGCTGCGGATACACCATGTCCACCTCCAACATCACCAGTTATGTGCCCAACGGGTTCGACGTGGGCGCCACGCCCGACGGCCGCCTGGCGGGCAAGCCGCTGAACGAAGGCGCGTCGCCCTGCCTGGGCGCGGATCGCGAGGGGCCTACCGCCGTGATCAACTCAATTTCGAAGCTGCCCAACAGGCGCATGGCGGGCGGTCAATTGCTGAACATGCGCTTCTCTCCCGGCGCTTTGGAAGGCGATGAGAACCTTGAGAAGTTCGCCCGCTTTATCGAAACCGGACGACACAAGAATATATTTCATAATCAATTCAATATCGTGGACTCAAAGACCCTGCGGGCTGCAAAGGAACATCCAGAGGAGTACCCCGGCCTGATGGTGCGCGTCGCCGGGTACTGCGCCCAGTTCGCTTCGCTTATGCCCGAAGCCCAGGATGCCATCATCGCCAGAACCGAGATGGGCTGGGAACAATGAGCGGGCTGATATCAAAAATCCAAAGATACTCCACCAAGGACGGCCCGGGCTTGCGCAGCACGGTGTTTGCCATGGGCTGCCCTTTGCGTTGCGCTTGGTGCGCCAACCCGGAGCTATTGGAGGCAAAACCAACAACCTTTCACTATGCCGAGCGCTGCGTTCACTGTGGCGCTTGTAAACCTTATGCCGATATGGATCAACGTGCCGCGGCATGTTATTACGACGCCTACGAGCCTGTGGGCGTCACCCTTACGGCGCGGGAGCTAGCGGAAAAATTGCTCCGGGACAAGGCGTTTTACGATCAATCGGGCGGCGGCGTGACGTATTCCGGCGGAGAAGCGGCCCTGCAGGCCGAATTTTTCCTGGAAGTAACACAACTGCTCAAGAAGGATTCGGTTCACGTGGCGCTGGATACATCGGGCCATGTGCCATGGGAGGCCCTTGGGCCGCTGGTGGAAGCCGTCGATCTGGTGCTATTCGACATCAAGGCGATGGACGACGAACTGCACAGGCGCTATACCGGCGTGGATAACCGCCTGATCCTAGAAAACGCCCGCCGGATCGCGGCCCTGGGCAAGGAAGTGACCGTGCGTTTGATCCTTGTGCCCGGCGTGAACGACGATGAGACGGAAATGCAAAACCGATTGGAATTTGTACGGGATCTTGGCATTGCCAAGGTGGAATTCCTGAAATATCATCGCCTGGGTGCGGGCAAATACCGGCGGCTTGGGCTTGATGAACCCATGGGCGACACGCCGGAGTGCTCGGATGCGGTTTTGGAGAGGGCGGTGGGGATGGCGGCCCAGATGCAATTGATGCGATGAGAAAGCCGCATTAGTGCCTGCTCAACATGTACCGCGTGCTTTTGCCGCCGCCAATCGTCTGTATCTCCCCCTCGTTGAGCAACCCTTTTAACACCCGTATCGCCATCGACTGAGATACGGACAATGCGGCCTCCACATCTTTTCGGGAAACGAAATCCCTCTTAGCAAGCAACTCCAGTATGACTTGCTTATGATCGCCTGCCAACAGTATGTCGGACGCTTCGTTGATATTGGGCAGCGTAATTTTAAAGGCGTTGTCCGTGAATGCGATTTGCGGCTGAACGGAAAAACCCTCGTAGCACCGCATGATTTTGGGCATGCCTGTGCCATACGCCTCAATCAGTGTCAGGCGATAAAATACGTTGGCAAGATTCCTGTTTCTGGCTACCGATATGCCCAGCATCACATCATCAAAGGTAATGCCCCTAACAAGCCCGCCGATGGAAGTAAACTCAATCCGGTCATCAAATATGCTGATCAACGTACTGTCACTGAAGGAATAATCCCGATGAACAAGGGCGTTGAGCAATGCTTCGCGCACAGCTTCGGCGGGGTAATCCCTTCTGTCAACTCGGCGCAATCCTTCTATCTCGGAGCGATTGCGGTTGTAACGGTCGATGAATTCATAGATATCGCCAAGCTGTTTGAGCAGGGCGCCTGTAAACTCGCGTCTGTCCTTGAAATTGGCTTTTGCCGTTCCTTCAAAAACCGCAAGCTTTACCGTGTGCACGCATTGGTTGGACAACAACAAACCAAGGTTGGTGTAAATGCCGTTGGCGTTCATTAAGCCAAGGGTTTTTTGCTGGCTTATGCCAAAAGGGATATTTTGCGTTGCAAATTCTTTTTCGGTTTGGGCAAAGGTCAACTCCTGATTGAGGGAGCGTATCTCTTCATATTTTTCACCGTCGGTTTCTTTTATCATGCGCAAAATGGCCGTTTCCGTTGCCGGGACAGTGGACGCGCCCTGCCGCACATACACCCCTTCGGGACGTATGCCCTTGCTCGCCAGGTAGTAAGGACAGGATGTGCCCTTTTGCACGGCAACCTGAATCACTGTTTTTTCATCCATTTTCTCTTGCCGATAGTCCACAAACAGCGTTACATCGGGTTTGATGGAATCCCGGATAGAGTTGCTGATTCGCAGCATGGTGCCGTCAACATCCGCAACGCCTATCGCACTGCCGTCATCGGCAACGCCTATGGTTAGTATGCCACCGTCTGTGTTTGCAAAACCAATGATCACCTTGTTGATATCGGGTGTGTACTCCCGCTTGAATTCGATTGTTGCGCTTTCAGGCATAATCAACGGTGTTGCCCCCCGTTCTGATACATTCCGACACTATTCTAATCATTCTAATCATTCTAATCATTCTTGTCAAGGGTAGCAGCAACATTGCAATTTCCAAATTCTTTGCGTGGTTTCATAGGAAAATCACCTCAGTGCGGTTAATGGATGCTCTTTGCTATTTCATTTCCTGTTCTAGTTGTAGGAAAAGATCACAGTCAAAAAATGCTACGATGGATAGATTTAATCCATCACATAATTTTTTGATTGTTGATATAGTCGTGCTGTTGTTTCTTCCGCTAATGATGTTATTGATCGTTGATTGCGTGACGCCGCTTATAGTGCCTAACTTGTTGATCGTAATATTTCTTTCTCTGCATAACGCAATGATCCGCTCTTTCACGGCATTTCCTATCGTCATGTATGCCCCACCTAACTGAAATGAGTTAAACTCAGTATGGTGAATTCACATTGAAAAGATTACCTCAATTGAGTTGATATTGAATTCCTCTGCGTGTATACTTGGTTTGTCAATTCAACAATGGATGTGATGCAATGGATTATCAAGCGATGGGTCAGCGGATGAAAGAACAAAGAAAGCGGCTAAAGCTCACCCAAGAGCAAGTTGCTTTCATGGCGGAACTGTCCACTTCATTCTATGGTCATCTGGAACGCGGCACCAGGATAGCCAGCATTCAAACCCTCCTCACCCTTGCACGGGTATTAAAATCAACGCCCGATAGGTTGCTCGATGTTGACGTTGAATACAATGGTTTTGTGCCTGCTGTGGTCATAGAATCCATTGATTCGATACGCTCTTTGCTGGATCAGATAGAAGCGCATTACAACACAAAAGAAAGCCGTAAAAAAAGAACCCGCTCACACACCGGTGAGCGGGGGAGTTAGCGGCTAAAACAACGACGTAATAATCTCCGTCCAAATCCTGTCGTACACCTTTACGTCATCGCCCAGGTGGCGGAATACCTCGCAGCGTTCCAGCACCTCCTCCGGTGGGTTGGAAACCATGGAATCGGTGTATTCCTCGCCCATCAGCTCGATGGCGCCCATGTTGGGGATGGCGTACCCTACGTATTCGTAGTTCTGCATGGCGATCTCCGGCTCGCACAAAAAGTCGATCAGCATTTGCGCCTCCACCGGGTTCTTAGCGCTTGCGGGGATGCACATGGCGTCAAAGAACAGGTTGGAGCCTTCCTGAGGCACCACGTAATCCAAATCGGGGTTCTCGTCCATGCAGTATTGGGCGTCGCCGCTCCATACCAGGCCAGTGCGGCTTCGCCGGCGATCATCTTGTCCTTCACCTCGTCCACCACATAAGCCAGCACCAGGGGGCTTTGCTCGATAAGGGATTGCTTGGCTGCCTCCAGCTCGGCGGGATCCACGCTGTTCATGGAATAGCCCAAGCGCTTGAGGGCGATGCCGATGGAGTCACGGGCGCTGTTGAGCATCAGGATGTCGTAGGCGTAGGCTTCGTCCCACAGGGCGTCCCAGGAGGCGGGGGGTTCGGACACCATATTGGTGTTGTACAAGATGCCCACCGTGCCCCAGGTATAGGGCACCGAATAAGCCTGCTCCGGATCGTACACCTGGTTCAAAAACCGGGGGTCGGTGTACTGTTGGGCGTTAGGCATGTCGGTAAGATCGATGGGCAGCAGCATGCGCTCGCGGATCATGCGTTCGATCATGTAGTCCGAAGGGAAGATCAAATCGTAGCTGGTGGGGATGTTCTTGAGCTTGGTATACATGTCTTCATTGGTTTCATAGGTGTCGTACACCACCCTGATGCCGGTGCGGGCTTCGAATTCGTCCAGGGTATCCATGTCGATGTAATCGCCCCAATTGTACACGTTGAGGGTCACGTTGGCCGAAGCCAAGGTCGCTGAAGCCACCAAAAAGATAAAAACCAGGATTGCTACAAATTTTTTCATGCGGGGATCTCCTTTCGCGTCTTTTTGTTCTGTTGCCTAAAGTTAGGTAGGTTGACGATGATCAGCAGCGTGAGCACCACCATAAAGATCACTGCGGACAGGGCGTTGAGCTTGGGCGATATACCCCGCCGGGCCATGGTGTAGATGGTGATGGACAGGTTCGACACGCCCATGCCGGTGGTGAAGAAGCTGATCACAAAGTCGTCGATGGACAGGGTGAGGGCCAGCAGGAAGCCGCTGAACACGCCGGGCATGATGTCGGGCAGGATCACGCGCCAAAAGGCCTTCAAGGGGGTTGCGCCTAGATCCTGGGCGGCTTCGGCCAGGTGGGGATCCAGCTGCCGAAGTTTGGGCAGCACCGAGAGAACCACATAGGGGATGCAGAAGGCCACGTGGGAGAGCAACAGGGTGATGAAACCCAATTCCATCCGCAGGGCGGCGTAGAGCATCAGCAGGGACACGCCGGTGACGATCTCGCTGTTGAGCATGGGCAGGTTCACCAGCGACAGCATAGCCTGGCGCATGCCCTTGCGCCGCAGTTGAAACAGGCCGATGGCGCCCAGCCCGCCGATCACCGTGGAGATAGCCGCCGCCGACAAGCCGATGATCAACGTGTTGCGCAGCGCGGTGAGGATCTGGCGGTCACGCAGCAGCTCGGCGTACCAATGCAGGGAGAAGCCGCCCCACAGGCCCCGGGACCTGCCCGCGTTAAACGAGAATACGATCAGCAGCACGATGGGCGCGTACAAAAACAGCATGATCAGGGACATGTAGCTGCGCTTTAGGAACCGCATCACCAGATACGCACCTCCTTTTTGCCCTTCTCCTCGGGATCGGCCCGGTTGATGGCGTACATAAACGCCAGCACGACCACCATCACCAGCAGGGACATGGCCGCGCCGAAGTGCCAGTCGTTGGCGCGGGTAAACTGCTGCTGGATGATGTCGCCCACCAGGGGCACCTTGCCGCTGCCCATGAGCTGGGAGATGACAAAAGCGGTGACCGAAGGCACAAACACCATGGTGATCCCTTCCAGTACGCCGGGCAACGAGAAGGGCAGGGT
>Ga0123353_10000479_pt1 | contig 49488 bp, 65 predicted proteins | sample TergutLab28metaG_3_FD_92763 | JGI IMG/M metagenome (GOLD analysis project Ga0123353, IMG submission 92763) | Labiotermes labralis P3 segment gut microbial communities from Petit-Saut dam, French Guiana - Lab288 P3 | ecosystem: Host-associated > Arthropoda: Insects > Digestive system > Gut ... | reverse complement strand
TTTTTTGACGAGGCGTATCTCTTCATCCTGTATGTGCGCGCGAGCTTTTTCAGCGATTCAGACTTATGCAGAGAAAGCATTTTCCGCAGTTCGTACTCAGGCTTCGTCCGTACTGCGCTGTCAATCAAGCGCCTGACTGGGGAGCGATCAAAATCTGAGAAATCATCATGATCCATTTGCTGTTCAACCTTTCCGTTAACTCCCGTTCTGAAGTAAAAGACTTGTTCTAAACGCATCTGTTTAGTTTCTGTATCGGATTGTTACTCAATTGGTACCAGTTATCCATCCTCTAGGGCGTTCACTGTAGTACTGTTATCAAAGCGTTATCAGAGGATTGTTATCAACATAAATATGCTTTGCTTTGTATTCGCTCATTTATGGTGTTTGGGTGAGGACTCTAATAACCCTTATCTACAGTTTTTGATTCAATTTCTTCTATACCAAGCGATTTAAGATATATATACGTCCCGTCATAAAATTCTTGTTTTCTCGTTTCATCCGGAGGATAGTTCCCGTTTGGAACAAAAATCACCATTCCTTGTCGCGCTCGAGTTAATAGCACACGATATGCATTCTTGGCTTCTTGTTTATTTGCTCGATTGTTTTGCCATACAATGCCTTTTTGATGATCGTTTTTTGAATTGTAGTAATACCATTCCCCTCCGCGATATCGAACATCAGCGTCCCAACATACTAACGAGTAATCAAGCTCTAGCCCTTGACATACGAACTCTGAGGCAGTATCTTCGAGGAAATACGAGCTTTTATTACTTTGCTTTCCGTCAAGAAAGTATCGCACCTCATCCACGCCTTTTTTACTGTCGATGGCAAATGGAATAAGTCGTTGCGCCCTGCTTGTCGCAAGCATTCCGGGCCTTGATGTTCCTTTAGCTTGCTGTTTTATCCATTCTTTTGCAAGTTTCAGATCACGAGTAATCCTAATTGGATAATTGTCTTTTATTTCATTAAATACTTCTTTTGCAGAAGTGTCAATATCAAGCAAAGCTTTTATAAAATGTGATAATTCTTCCGCTCTAAATGAGCGCATGGATGTTGCTAAATGCAGCTCATTATATTCGACGGCTGTATCAGGTACACTAGACACATCATATTCAGAGTCGGTAATGTTTGGTGAGATTGAAATCTCCCAATTGACTGGCACTGCATCTATCCAAGCTTTGATTCCTGCCTCACCTTTCTTTAACTCTTGCCCTCCACCGACAAGGCAGATAATGCAAGCCCAGTCTTCGTGCCTGTCCATTGTGTTAATCAAAAAACCCGATTCTGATTCCCCGTGAATCCACTGTCGTTTTTTACGATTCATCCAATTTGTTATCGTTTCGCCGTCCCAAGCTCGTTGTGCTTCATCGAATATAGCTACATGTTCACTTGGTGCGGAAGTGTCCTTGATATACTCATCTCGATAATGATGTACTATTTGAATAAACGACTTAACACTAGTTCTGGCTTTCCCTATACTGACTCTTTTTCTTTCTTTCTCGTCTCTCGCAAGAGCTTCCGTTAGCACATTTACTAAAGGCCCATTTCCCGATAGCAAAATTGCATGATCTTCTTTCGATTCATCTCGTTTTTGTGTAGCTATGTTTAGCCCGACCAACGTTTTGCCTGCCCCCGGTACACCAGTGACAAATACTATGGCCTTTTTGTGATTTTCTTTACATTCTTGAATTATGTCGTTTATCCTTTTACATGTTGAGGTAATGTTGTCGCCAGCTTCATTTCTTGTTATTTCCTCAACATTGTGCCCGGAGTATAGAGCACGAGCTGCCTCTATTATTGTTGGGGTTGGCCTATATGGTGAACTTTCCCATCCATCCGCTCCATTTCCTGAGCAAAACTCGATCGCATTTATATAGTCTGCTAAGTGTTTACTTCCCATACAGTCGACATTTGCGTTTTTTTGTAATTCTCCGCCATATTTCGTCGCAACTACAATAGTAAAGATATTTGCATTGTGAGAGCCTTGATGAAAATTGCTTAATTCTAGCGAGTAATCAATTACTTGCTCAATATCGCTCGAAAAAAACTTATCCTGACCAACTTTAAACTCAAAAATTAAGATATGAGGTTTATCGGAATGGATTAAAACTATCGCATCTATTCTTTTTCCCATGCGCGGGATGTTGAATTCAAAGTAAATCGTTGCGTCATATATTTCACTAATTGCTGCCCTTAGAATTGCTATTTCTTCTTTCCATGCGTCTACTTGAGCGAGCTCTACATTAAAGCCATCGTTCACGCTGCTTTGTGAAAGGTGGCCTATTATTTCATCTGTACTTGCGTTTGTGAAATCAGCAATACTTGCACTATACCAACTTCTCACTATTTTGTGATACCTCTTTCATGATCTTAGCGTTGTTTTGGTTCGTGCTATATCCACACTACTCCCACTCGATTCTTCAATCCATGACTTAAACTATAAAATCTCTTACTATACTTCTATTCTTATTTCTTTATTAACGCAATCAATCTTCAGAATTATTTCTCCACAATTGATATCTGCACGATGTATTGCGTCAACTGAGTTCTGTACAAGCTCAGCTAATATATCCCAGAAGTTATTGTAGCTATCGTCAATCCCACGAATGCTCTGCCGTATCTCGTTCAATGTTGGCATTAAAAAACCATTTATCATATCGATCATTTATCTTTCCTCCTGAAACTTAATGCCATTGTTCTAACAGCTTCACTCAAACCTATTTGTGTCATTAGCTAAAAAAAATATGCAAGATGGTTGCTATCTAAACTCCGTGCCAAGAAGATGTCTATTTACTAAGGTGCTATACCAATAATAATTAGTGGAACTGCAGGAGTGTTTCTGCCTTGTCTTATTACATTATATACCTCGCCTTCATAATAAGCGACACCAGATGACATTTCACTTGTTAAGCTTTTCATCGGTAGGACTTCTACACCTAAGTCTATCTGGTTTCCGATATAGAATGCCATATGTTTTACAAACAAGTCATAAGCGATAAAAGAATACTTACCAAACTGTACCTCAACTGCAATTCGTTCTTTTATGAAATCTGTTTGATTGTATGAGTAATGTGCAGTTTCACCAGCATCTTCAATAACTCGCCTTTGCTCACTAGCACTAAGGGTTAAGGTTTCTCGTGCTAGCCGAACATTAGCGGTAACATAGTATGTTGTGCGACTCTCTGTCCAGCCTTTATTGCCAAGCAGAGTTTTAAATGCTTGATTCATATCAATGGGGCTATATAAAAGTTTCCCCTTCATTGTTTTTTCTTTTGACACTTTTGTTCGGCATGCTTCAGCATCAATTTGGTCGATAATTTCAACTAGTTCATCCCAGATATTTGGATGTTTATAGCGCAGATACTCATAACCATTTAAATGAGAGTAAGTTTCAATTATTTTCATTTATATACGCTCCCTTCAAGTTGAAGCCACTCCATAGGTATCTGTGTTAATATCCCGTTTCCATTAGATTCATAGACAGGTTTCCCTAAGGGCCGCGTTTCTAAGCGCCCTTCAATAAGCCGCGTCAGTCGCTCGTTGCCTATCCTTATATAATCCTCGGCTCTGTCGACCCCTAATGCTCTGCGCCCGTGTTTGACTGCAGCGATTAAAGAAGAAGCAACGCCGGCATATGGGTCAAAGACTATATCATTTTTATTTGTCATTGCCAGAACGCACCTTTCGACTAACTCAACAGGGTACTGGCATGGATGTTCAGTCTTTTCAATATGGTTCGACTTAACGTTAGGAATATCCCACAACCCGCTTTCGAAATCCTCCTGGAGCTGCCCCCAGAAGTCAGAGGGGTTCTTGCCGCGAGGATTTCCGGATAACTCGCCTTTTTTATCACCTTTGAAATGACGCTTGTTGGGGTATTTTGAAGGAACGCGAACGTCGTCGAGATTGAAAATATAATTATCTGACTTTGTAAACCATAAGAGAGTTTCGTAGCGTCCAGAGAATCGTTTATTTGCGTGAAGCCCATGACCAAAATGCCAAATTACTCGATTCCGGAGCTTCAAACCAGCATTTTTGAATATAGGGTAGTAATAGATGTCCAAAGGGAACACTTCCGAGTTCTCAACATAATTACCGACTTGCCAACAAATACTGCCAGTTGGTTTTAGAACCCGAATGAGTTCCCTAATAAGATCGGTCTGGGTATCTAAGTACTCCTGAATTGACGTACGAGTTTCGTACGATTTCCCAATGTTGTAAGGAGGAGATGTGACGATGAGTTGTATTGACTCATCGCAGAGTTTCTTTGTAAATTCCACTGTATCATTGCATTCTAGAACAATGTCGGCATCAGTTGAGTATTGATCAGACAGCACAAGATCCCCGCAAAAAAGGTTACTAATTATCATTTCGATCGCCTAGCCTTTCTTATATATTAGTATAATGGAAATTTCAAGTAGCGTCAATGCGAAAAGCGCCGCTAAAAGACATACAATGTATATAATTATGCTAACTAATACTGGAGCGAACTCATGCCCTTATGCACTCCAGGTTAATCAGGGAAGCTTTATAAACCTGACACCAAAAACTTATTACTGGGATTATACAGCTGTTGCATGATTTCGCTTCGCATCAGCTTCCCAATTGCCTGTGTCATGTAACAGACATCCTATTTCTTGTGTTCCATATCTTATTAATCAAGCCTTCATCGTCTCAGTATATCTCGATGGTGCTTCCAGGTTCAACTTGCTGCTGTATGTACTGGAGCAACATATACAATGCTCGCATCTCAGCTATATGCGATGATGGAAATCTCTCGTGATAAACAGCTGAATGCAAGACTATACCATCAACTATCACACAGTACGCGCATCCTGACATGTGCTGAGTAAAAGATCCGTCGAAAAAACACTCATATATCACTAATACTCACCTCGTATAATCGAACAACTTATGCTAGGGTGTATAAAAAACGCGATCTTAATCACTCTCTATTTATTCCATTTCCTGACCATTCAACTAACAATCCCACCATGCGGCTTATTTGATTGGCTGATCTCAGTGCTGCGCTTTAAGTGCTGATTTCGTTTATTTCATTGTAGACTATTCTGTGTCCAATAAAAAGGACTGTTGCGAGTTTAGCCGAAGCCGAAGGATTCTAGGGTTTCAGACACCATAGGAAAAGCTGTGCTGGAGAGCGATAGTTTCATGATATGTTTTTGCGGACATAAGCGGCTTTGGCGTTGGCAACTCATATTCTGGATTATCATCGTACTGCCTTGCGTTATTAGCGACGAAACGCGCTGTGTTTCTGACAGTTTGCAGCTTACCCTGAGTTATTCCGACTTTAGATTGTACATCGTCCAGAGTGTTTTGGGCGCTTGCTTTCTTCTCTACTAAAATATTGATTTCGTCTCGTTTTGCCGTAATTTGTACTTCCAACGCAGCGACCTCTTGAGTGCGCTGCTCCTTCTTGAAGTCGATAACGCTCAGATGCTCACGGTGTGTGCCAAGTTGTTCCATTCGATTCCGTGCCGTTCCATAACGAGTGAGAGTTGCTCTTTTTCTGATTTTACCCACTGATTCCACTCTGTATCACCGCGGGTGCCGCCTTGAAAGCCCTGCGATGCCAGAGCCTGTTTAAACGAAACTCGCGTATCCAATCCACGCATACTGCCGGTGATATACGGCACAAAGTCAACATGAATGTGCGGAGTTGCCTCATCCATGTGCAGATGAGCGGAAAACACTCGAAGATTCGGATTGCGGTCCTGGAACCCACGCATGAACTCGTCTAGTACTTCGGATGCAAGCTGTCCGTGTTCAGAAGATTCTGACATATTATCCTTATTACCAACTTGGATAATGACCTCATAAAATAGTTTCTCCCGTTTCCCGGTGCGGATTTTCTCATAGTAATCATCAATGCAGCGGTCACTTCGGGTCTGCTTGGCATTGTACCGCGCAACTGCATCATCAAACATTTCGTGGTACACATCCATGATGGGGATGTCGCTGTAGACAATGTTGTATAGCGACCTGTCTCTGTCTATATTTGAAGCCTTGAACTCACGGCTATTGTGTCTGACCGAGCCCTTTCCGAGCATAACGCTGATTGTATGTTTCAATGACATCAACTTTTTTCTGTGGATTATCCGGCACCAGCCGGGGTTTTGTTACTTTTTCCAAAAGTAACAAAAGCACTTTTGACACTACAATATATATGCTATACTCATTGCATTGAGGCAGAACGCACATGGGAACGACTTGACGCTCTTCGATCAGAAAAAAAGGGGGAAGGAGTAAAGGAATAATGAGCTACTCGTGGAGTGCAATGCGAAAAATATTGGAAAAGGAAAACATCTGCGATTCCTTAAGGGGGCGTATACAATATTTTGCAACGCGATATAGAGAGTCACATGACGCAGAAGGTCGTGTGGCTATTCGTTTGGATGGCAAAGAGATATTCAAAACCTGTTATTATGACTGGCAAACAAAACGTGATTTGGTAGTAAAAAGTAATGTCATTTCAAAAGCACAAGTAATATCATATTGGGATTACTGGGATAAAGTACACTTGGAAGCGAAAAACTTCGCAGGGTTCGACCAATACGGTTTTTATGAGGCTTTCTATGAGTACCACAATCAGAGCATCGAAAAAAGTCTTGTCTCGTCTGACCCGGTAGTGAGAATGTTTGCGATATTGGATAAACGGGTTGGGAAAAGAAAATTACAAGATATGCTGGCTCATATTGAAGCACAGCCCGAATGGCTGCAAGTATTTTTCAGTCTGCGGTTGGAAACAGACGGAATCATAGAAAGCGTTTTCGAAAGCGAGGTAGACTGCCGTGTGGAATCAAATAAACAATCAAGCTGACATTAATAATCTGCTGACCGAGTATTATGAGTTTCACGATTCTTGTATCTGCTCAGTTGACTACAAAAGCGGAGCAAAGGTTGACGAGGAGGGCAGTATGCATGGAATTTGCGAGGAATGCGCCCTAACTGTTAGGTTTGAAAGTCAAATGCCCCTGTTTCATGCACGGCTGGATAAAAAAAGCTGGAGCTTAAATTCGTAGGTTTGCGTCGAATGAACCTTATCGGCTATCAAAGCAATTATTTCTGTGAGATTCTGTCTTGCTATCTTTCTTTTTATAAAGGCTTGATTATTTGGTCAGAGGATGAAAGTTTCGATCCGGAAAGCTATCATGACACAGTGTTACTTGAAGAGCCTATGTCCACTTTCGTAGTAGCTAACCGATTGGAATGGCGATTTATATAAACAATAATAAGAGCTAACTGACCACCATAAAATCAGTTAGCTCTTTCGATATATCTACGATGAAATCTTCGCTCTTTCGTTCATGCCCGAGTAAACTCGGTCGCGACACTCATTCGCTCGATTATAGAAAATACAGTCAATGTTGCCAAAATGTTGCCACGGCGGGAATCAAGTGGTCAGAAACCTAGCATTTGCAGTGCATACGAGCTTTCCCGCCACTACTCCCATTCGACCACCGCAGATGGTCACGAGGCTACAGGAGACTATTTTTCCCGATTCCCTCGTCGCATATTCCGCGCAGTGTCACCCTCACTGCGGATTCCGCACCCCTAGTGGTACCAAATTCGTACCAGCGACCCACTCCGGATTTGCTGCTGGAACACATGCGCCGCAGTACACACGGGACACACAAGACACAAAGGACACACGAGACACATAGGACACCTTCAGGATGGCGACTGAACGACCCACTCCGGAAGCTTCGTCAACTCATCAAGCCGCGTCACCGTGTCGTCGTGCTTGTTCGGGTACAGATGCCCATAGGTGCGAAGCGTCGTCTCGACGTCTTTATGCCCCAGCCGCTCCGAGATCAGCAAGATCGGGACGCCCATCTCGATGAGGAGCGCCGCGTGGGAATGCCGGATATCGTGCAGCCGGATAGATTTCACCCCGGAGTCCGCGCAAGCCTTATCCCGGCGCTTGTAGAAGTAATCGCGCGTGTATGCAAAAAGCCGGTCGCCAGGTCGATAATCGTACAGGCGGGGGATGTACTCCTGGACAGCCTGAAGGACCGTGGCGGGTACCGGGATTGTCCGCTTGCTTTTTTCGGTCTTGGGGTCGTCGATTTCCTCCTCGCCCTCGACGACATCGAAAGACTCGTCAATGGTTACCGTGCCTTTCTCAAAGTCGAAATCTGCCTCGGTAAGCGCGAGCAGCTCGCCGATCCTCATTCCCGTCCAATAGAGAAGCAGAAAGCCGACCTCTGCAGGGATCCGGTTTACACACGCGATGAACCGCTCGAACTCGTCCAAAGTCCAGAACTTCATCGTTCCGGCGTTCTTCTTACCCATCGACCCGGCAGCGTGGCACGGATTCGACGGCAGCCCGTAGAACTTCACCGCGTAATTCAAGTGAGCGACCAACTCGTTATTGATTTTTTTCGAGTAGGTCGGCGCGTAACCTTTCGAGAGGATGCCGGACTGCCACTTCCTGACGTGCGCCGACGTGATTTCGTTTAGTGCCAGACCGCCGAAAAACGGGATGATATGCGTGTCCACGATCCACTTCTTGGACTCACGCGTCGACGCCTTGAGCCGCGGCTTCATATCCGCATTATACAGCTCGACCAGCGAGGAGAACGTCATGCCCGGTGACCGGGCGTATTTATTCAGGAACTCGGCTTCAAACGCCAGCGCTTCACGCTTCAGCGCGAAACCGCGCTTCTTCTTTCGTCGCCGGACGCCGGTCCAGTCCGTGTAGTAGAACAGCGCGAACCAAGCATCGCGCCCGGTTTCGTCCTTATACGCTGGCATCAGAACCCTCCCTGGCACATCGGCATCACGCTTTCCATCGTTTGCCGCAGCTTTGACATATAGCATAAGTAACCGTTTTGCTCCCCTTCCTGGTGAGCAGCGGAATCCAGATGATCGCCCCGAGTGTGCATATCGCCAATAAAATCCAGAAGCATGACATAATACAGCCGCGCTTCTTTTTCTCGGCTACTGCTGATACGATCACATTCGTGCTATTGCACTTCGGGCATACCATCCCTTGGTGCTTCGCAGCCTCGGGCGGTTTCGCTATCGGGGAGCCACACCCGACACACACAGCCGCCTGATCGCTTACCTCTTTACCACATTCAGCGCATTTAATAATAGCCATTTGCCTGATCCCCCTCGTTCTTTATTTTGAGGGCGCACCGCGCCCAGTGATCATTTTTTTAATCCCGATAATCAATGATAAAGCATCTACCTCTCAAAACCGTAGACGATCAGGCTGCGGGTATTCAAGCGGAATGAGATCGACCCGGAAAGGAGCGACCAGATCACCACAGTTTTCAAACTCAGCATCAAGCAAGCCGCGACGCTCGGCAGAGGCGATAAGCAGCTTCAGATACCGTCGCAATACAAATAACGGAGGGAACTCGTCCCGAGAGGCGTACCAAACCAATAGGTCACGGTCACCTTTTGAAGAGTTACACGAGCGACAAGCATAAACCAGATTGTCGGCAGAATCAGAACCGCCCAGAGACCTCGGCACAAGATGATCCAGCGACAGCGAGGAAGCGGAACCGCAATATGCGCACTTGCGCCCGGATTTCATCCGCGCTCTTTCATCATCATACAAAGAAGCGATAGACATTCGCCCGGAGACCAGACCTTTATATAGGCGCGATCGAATCACGTATGACAACCGGGCGTAGGAATGCAGTTCGTTCTCAAGAGCGTGGTGCGCCATTGCCGCGTTAGCATATGACCAATACAAAGCCTCCCGGAGCGTTTCATATTTCAACTCTTGCTAGACCCTCCCCAATCGACATAGATCACATTTCCCCGCGTCCCTATGACGCGGGGCTTTTTCTGTCTTAGCCCCCTTTGGATTCAGAACGTGGCAGTGCGGCAAGCACCGCCTCCGCATAACCTATTACCCTGCCTTTCTGCAGATCGTCGGGTAACGCACAGAACAAGCGGAGAAGCAACGCTTCGTTATCGTCGAGAGATTGCCAACTGCGTTTACTCTCTTTAGAGACGCATAGGAGGTAATCCGTCGTTACCGAGAAGTATTCTGCGATCTTTGGGATATACTCAAACGACGGCTTTTTATCTCCCGCTTTCCATGCACTGACAAGACCCGTCGATGCGCCAACCGCCTCTGCAAGACGCGAGACTGCCCCTCGATCATCGCCAATTAAAAACGATAACCGTTCAACAAACTCCACATGATCACCCCTAAAAATAATTATCACTAAAGAGAGAAAAGACTTGACTTTAGCCACTAATGAGCGTATAATGACAATGCAAGCAAACAACGAAAGCGCCACGCCACCACCTAAAAACGACAGGCAAACCGCCCGACGGCGGACAGACAGAAAGGAGAAAAGACCATGAACAAGACATTCAACCACAAGTACGTGAGAGCCTCCTCGAGATCAGTCCTCGACGAATTCATAACGACACTCGGAGACATCAACGACAGACTGCAGGAACTGCAGAGCCATGCCGACGATCACATGGGATACGATCCGGACAACATCAACTGGGCTCACGTCGGGACCGCGCAGCACTTCCTCAAGGAACTGACCGAACTCACAGACCTCGCCTACGGGCGTGGCGAGTACGCAGAATAAGGAGGGCGCGGACATGACACAGAAAACACTAAAGGCCGCGATCGGCATCTCCACGACGCTCAGCCCGGGACAGGAGCAACACAAGCGCTTCACCCACAAAAAAGGCGCAATGACGAGGTTTTATTACCAATACGACTATAGGCACACGGATGGAGAGCTGTTTTCCTGCGTAAAGCTGACGCTCCCGGAATGCCGCGCCGCCCGCAACGACTGGCTGGCGAAAAAGGAGGCGACGACATGGACGAATCTATAATCAGGGATCACACCGCCCTCCATGCGGAAGTCGAGAGGCTAAACCGCATACTCGAAAACAGGAAAAAGAGCGAGGACGCGCTGCAAGACCTGTTCTACAAAGCGAGCGAGAACGTCGGCGTATTGGAAAGAGTCAACCTCGAATACGCTCACCAGATCCTCCAGCTGAAAGCTAAACTTTACGACCTGACCACCGGGGCTGATGACGACGACCCCACGGACTCTAGCCGGGAAACGCGAAACCACAACTGCCCGTTCTGCGGAAAGCAATGGCTCGAGTACTGCGACGATGACAATTATCCAGACTACTGCCCCGGCTGCGGGGAGGAACTGCGAGAGCCGGGATATGACCCGAATGAATCATGCGGCAACCCCTGTGGCAACTGCGGGACTTGCCGCCCAGCATAGCGAGGAGGCGTCGAAATGAAGCAGATGCTGAGAGCGACTAAAACCAGCCTTTACAGGCTCGTCAGCGAACACGAAACCCTGCCGATAATGAAGCGCACAAGGTTTATCAAGCACCGCCGCAGCTTCTGGCTGCGCTGGCACGACGACGACGCGGACTACGAAGCGTTCTTCTCCGTTTGTGCCGGGAGTCCGATGCTGGCGATAAAGCGCCGCAAGTTTGACAGCGACGACCCGTCGACACGGTACGTAACCAGATACACGACAGACTACCTGCGCAGCCTCGGCATGATAGAAGAAATCCCGAAACCGAGTATATCACAAGCAGTACAAGCAAACAACTAGAATTTGAAAGGAGGCAAAACCATGCGATACGCAAAGACAGAGTGGGGCATAGATGTCAAGGTGTTCACACAGAGATATGGAATGACCATGAAAGCTCTTGCATCCCGCGCAGGAGTATGCTACAACACGCTGCTCCAGGTCTGCATCGGCAAGACGCCCGGAGAAAAGGCCGCGATAGTCGAAAAGGTGGATGCGTTCATGAAGGATTACGCGTCGAAAACCAGCCCGACCATTAACAGGCCGCAGCGCCCGTTTGAAGAGGTGTGACGATGAATTTCACAAAGCCCCAGCGCCCGCCCGTCCGGAAGAGGGAAAGCCGCGTCCTGTATGTCGAAGACGTGATGGAGATGCTCGGCATCGGGCAGACCAAAGCCTACCAGATCATCCGCGACCTCAACGACGAAATCGAGGCGGCAGGATACTTCAGGCCGCTCGGCGGGAGGGTGTCGGAGACGTACTTCCGGGAGCGCTTCTACCTCGGCGACGCCAACGCCATCCGCAAAAACACAGCAAAACCCGCCAATAACCCAAGAAAGGAGAGAGCGCGATGAGGACTGCGCGGCGGCCCGCCGGAGCGAGACGGGGCGGAATGTTCAAGACCTGCCCCCGCTGCGGCGCCAACAACGACCCCGGAGAGCGGTGCGACTGCCTCGGCAGCGACACAGATATTATAACAAGAAAGGAGGTGACCACAGATGTCAAAATCAACGACAAATGCCGCCCCGACATACCTTAGAAAGGCGCGTCTAGCGGCAGGATATGCGAACAGAGGCACAGCCTCGACAGGGGTGCCATACTCGCAAGAAACGATTGGGCGGCACGAGCGCGGCGAAGTCCCTGTGTTCCCGAACGACGCGATCGTCTACGCCAAAGGGTACGGGCAGGGCGACATCCTGATCCGCCACTGCGCCGAATGCCCGGTCGGGCGCATGACCGGCAGACAGGCAACAGACCGCGACCTTCCGTTTGCAACGCTCCGCCTGACGCACCGGCTCCGCAAGGCTGCAAAAGAAATAGCAGATACACTGGAGGCCGTCGCCGACGACGGAGTCATCGACCAGGAGGAGCGTCCGTTGTTCGACGCGGCGCTCGAGTCGCTCAAGGAACTCGGAGAGACCATATCGGACCTCGTTTTGTACGCGGCGACGCAGGGCATAGAAAAGAGCCGCCCGGCAAATGCCGGAGCGACCCCCTCTAAGCAAGGATATTCTATCACACACGTGCAGCCGCGTCAATCAAATTATTAAGGCATGAGGAGGCCACCATGAACCACGATACTACGGACACAATAGTCCAGCTCAATAACTACCCGCCCGACGAGTACAACGTCCTGATCCCGGTCACCTCGATGCAGATCATGAGCAACATGCAGCGCATAATCGTCAATGAGGTGCGGCTGGATACGGAGGTTGACAACAATGGGAACGGCCGCGACATATACAAAGAGAAGTCCAGCGGAAAGTATGCCGTGACAAAAGTCGGCGGGATGAAGCTGGCCGCAGCCGCAAATATAAGCATCGTCAACAGCGAGAGCGAGACGCCGGACGTCTGCATCAAATGCATAGAAATGACAAAAGCAACCGGAAAACCGCAGCACTGCGGCAGCTGCCTCCACGGATACGACGTCAAGTACAAGGTGACCGTCCGGGTACCCGAGCCGAGCGGCGGCTTCCGAATGATCGAAAAGAGCAAAGAGATCGACTGCTCGATGGAAAAGGAAAACATGAAGCCCGACCAATACAAGCGGTTCCTGCCATTCCGGGCGGCCCACGCCGAGAGCAAGGCGCTCATGCGCTGCATCCGCGACTCCCTGGGCCTTGCGGCAACCTACACCCTCGCGGAGCTGAAGAAACCGTTCATCGTAGCTCACGTCGTCCCCAACCTCGACGCGCCGGAGATCAGGGACGCCCTCGCGGGGAGCTACCTGCAGAGCATGGGGCTCCTGTTCGAGTCGACGACTGGGAAAGCGGCGCTCCCCCCGAGCGCCGCCCTCGCGCGGGCCGAGCCGCCAGCGCTACCCGGGCTCGTACCCGATCTGGACGACGCCTACAACGAGGGGGACTACTCGACCGACACCGAGGATACTGTCCAGCTCCCGTGGGAAATAGAGGACAACGGCATCTTCTGCGAAGAATGCGGGGTGGAAATCCTTGAGACGAAAAGCAGGAACGGCAACAAGACATGGACGCCAGAGGCCATAAAAGGCTATAGCGAGCAGACGTTCAAGAGATGCCTCTGCACCGGCTGCCAGAAACGTGCCGCAGGGGGACGCTGACATGAACTCTCGGTGCATGTGCTGCAACAAGCCCCTGACTGACCCTGCTAGCGTCGAGCGCGGCATCGGCCCAATCTGCTGGGGGTATATGACGGAGGATCGCCGACAGCGCCGCACCGAGCGCGACGGCCCCTCCGGCAGGTCAGACTACACATACCGCTTTGATCAGTGCGCGGACAGCGTACTCGCAGCTGGAGAGAAACCCGTACTGATTATCATCGACCTCGACCAGGGCGGGATGAGCGTGACGAACAACATCGAGGCGGTCCTCGAGCAGATAGCCGCCAAAATGAACGTAAGCAGCTACTTCCTTGCACACAGCGGCCCGATAGTGTACCGCGACAGCGACGGCAACTACGGCGGCGTCCGGATAGACGGCAGCGGGACGGTGCGCTTTTACCCGCTCGCGACAAGGCGGCACGTCACATCCGAAACCGAGGCGATAGAACTCGCGAGAGGAGCAAGCTGAGATGAAATATACACTTGAAGAGTGGCGGGCTGAGGGCTATCGGCGCTTCGGTGACGACGTAGAGGGCTGGAAGCACGTCTGCCCGAAATGCGGGAGGGTAAACACAGTGCGTGAATTCAAAGAAGCCGGTGCAACACCCGATGACTCGTATTCGACCTGCATCGGTCGGTATAACGGAAAAGGCCTCGACGGGTTTAAATGCAACGAAGAAATGATGCCGGAAAATGGGTGCAATTGGGCGGCCTTCGGACTATTCGGGACGCTTGGCAGAGGTGACATAGTAATAAACGACGAGGGCAAAGAAATTCAGGTCTTCAAGTTCGCGGAGCCGGAAACCACGAAAGATGAGATCGTCGTAACGATCAGAGAGGAGCAAAATACATGAAAATACTACATACCGCCGACTTACACCTCGGCGATTTGAACGGACCGATCATAAACGGGAAAAACGCGAGGCGGCTGGACACGATCGAATGTATGGCTGAGATTGTCAGCACCGCCGAAAACGAGGAAGCGAAAGGGGGCAGGGTCAACCTCGCCGTGATAGCTGGCGACCTGTTCAACCGCTCCCGCGTCTGGGCTGACACAGCCCTCGAAGACATAAACGACGCCATCGAGGAGCTGCTGCGCCCGCTCTGCAAAAGCTGCGAGCAGGTTGTGCTGCTATTCGGGACGCAGAACCACGACAACCCCCGCGCCTTTGAAGTACTGGCGCAGACCACGCGCGGCGAAAGCAACCTGCACATCCTGACCGAACCCGACGTCTACACCCTCGAGACCAGCGCGGGGGAAGTCCAAATCCTCGCACTGCCCGGATTCGACAAAGGCCGTCTCCGGGCCTTTATGCCGGACGCGGATAAAGAGGCCGAGAACCGGAGCGCGACCGCGCTGATCAACGACGTCCTGCTCGGGCTGAGCACCAAGCTGGACAGGGCCAAGCCGAGCGTACTTCTGGCGCACTACACGGTCGCAGGAAGCGAGGCGGAGAGCGGCGCAACATTCCTCGCCGGGCAGGACGTCGTGCTGCTCCCGCAGACCATAGACGCGTCAGGAGTAACGCTGGGCTGCCTCGGACACATCCACAAACCTCAAAAACTGAGCTGCAATACCCCCACGTTTTATAGCGGATCGCCTAACCAGCTGACGTTCAACGACGAGGGCATCCCGCACGGCTTTTATATCCACGACCTAACAGATGACGTAAAGCCCCCGCGCAAGTATCAAGGGCTAGAAGCATTCACCGGCATATGGTGGCTGAGGCACAGCGACTTCAGCCCAACCCCGGAGCGGGAACACTTCACGCTCCGGCTTTCGGATCACGACATAACCGCATTTTTGAGAGAGGGCAATATCGACTTCACACTGCTCGGCGACGCGCCTATCGAAGACAAGATCGTCCGCGTCCGCTACCGAGCCACGGCAGAGCAGGAAAAAGCCCTGAACAAAGCCGAATTGCAGAAGCAGCTTGTAAACGCGGGCGCGTTCCACGTCGCTGAGATACTCGCGGAGGACATAGACGACGGTGCCACATTGGACACACTGGACACAGAGGACACACCGTACACAGCCCTACAGCGGTTTCTTGAGATGGCGGAGACGGAGCCGACCGACATCGCGCGGCTGCAGGAGCTCGCGGCGCCGCTGATCAGTAAGGCCGACGACGGCCGCGAAACCGGCCAGCACACGGGCGCATTCGTCCCGCGCCGCATCGAACTGAAGAACTACCGCAGCTACGCCAGCGCAGAATTCGACCTGGACGGCATACGCATGGCGATGGTCAACGGCCCGAACGGCGTCGGGAAGTCGAGCCTGTTTATGGACTCGATCGTGGACGCGCTGTTCGAAGAAAGCCGCGACGAACAGCTCGGCGGCTGGCTGCGCGAGGGTGAGAAGAGCGGGGCGGTCACATTCGAGTTCGATACGGGCGGCGCCGGGTACCGAGTCGCCCGGACGCGCCTGAAAAGCGGCAAGGGTACGCTCTCGTTCTCGAGAAAAAACGATAGCAGCGAATGGGAAGACTGCGGCGACAGCACCATGAAGCTGACACAGGCGAAAATAGAGCGGGCGCTCGGGATGGACTGCCAGACCTTCTGCAGCATCGCGCTCATACGGCAGGACGCCTATGGGCTATTCCTGGAGGCCGACAGCGACAGGCGCATGGAAGTCCTCTCGGCGCTCCTGAACCTCGGCATATACGTCAGGCTGGAGGACCTAGCCAAGGCCAACGCAACCGAACAAAAGCGGCTCATAGCGCAAACGAAAGACCGGATGAACGTGCTCGCCGACCAGATATGCATGCGGGGTGAGCTGCTCTCCGAAGGGATAAGCCTGGACGTGACGATCGACGGGTTCACCGCAGAGCTCGAAGTCCTCGACGAGCTGATAGCCGCAGCCCAGCGCGAAGAGGCGCTCCGCCTGGAAGTGGCCCGACAAGCGGAGGAAAAGGAAAACGAGGCCTCGCGATACACTTACGAGTCGAACGTAAAAGCTGCCGACATTGCCAGACTGCAGCGCGAGCATACAGACGCGCAAGCGCTCGCAGACAGGCTCGGAGATGCCGAAAAAGCCACAGGCATTATAAACGCAGCCCGCGGGTTCCTCGACCTGCTAGCCCCTGCCGAGGCGGAGCTGCGCAGCCTCACCGAGCGGCAGGCTGCGCTTCAGGCGTCGCTCCAGGACGCGGACACAACCCTCAAATCAATAAAGCGCGACAAAGAGGAATACCGCGCCCTGCTCGGCCGGAGGGACGAAATCGAGAGCGCGGCCAAAGGCCTCGAAGAACTCAGCGCGGCCCGGGCGGCGCTCGCTAAGCGCGGCGAGACGTACAACGCGGCATGGAAGGCCCACAACGAACTGCAGGCGGCCAAAAAGGCATTCGTGGCCGAGAGCACCGCCCGGATCAGCGCCGTGAACCAGCAGATAGAATCCGCAAAAGAAAAAGCGGCACTCCTTATGGATAGCGGATGCCCGATGCCGGACGGCGCTACTTGCGCATTTTTGAAGGACGCGCAGGAGGCGGAGCGCAGCCTCGCCGAGCTGCAGAAAGCGCTCAACAAGGTCCGGGCTGCAGACCGCGAGGAATACAACAAGATCAACGCCGAGGCCGAGGCCGCGCTAAAATCCCTCGCCGCGATCAAAAACCCGAGCGGAGAGGCCGACGAACTGATCGCGCAGGAAAACAAGCTGAGGCCCGTCGCGGCGCTCGCCCCGAAGCTGGAAGCTGCGGCCGCGTCCGTCGCCGGGCTCGAAAAACAGGAGTTGGATGCGCGGGAGGCCATAGAGAAGGCGACCGCCGACAATATGGAGATCAACGAAAAACTCCCGGAGCTCAAAGAACAGGCCGCGAAAGCGGACGAGGCGCGAAGCACGATCCGGGTAAACGAGGAGACGGCAAAGCTCCTGCCGGAATGCACTGCGGCAAAAGCCACGGCCAAGGCCCTCGCCGAACGCATGGAAGCCCTGCAGATCGACATCGGGCGCCTCAGGTCAAGCGCGGAGGGCGCGGCATGGGAGGCAGAAAAAATCCGTGAGAGGATGCCAGCGACCACGGCTGACCCCGCAGCCCTCGCAGCGGAGCGCAAGGAGCGCTCCGACAAGCGCAACGTCGCGATCGGGCAGCGCGGAGGCATCCACACGCAGCTCAAAGCTGTAGAAGAAGCCCAAAAGCAGCACGACGAGTACTCCGGGGAAGTCAAGGCCATAGCTCGAGCCCTCGCCGATTACCAAACGCTCGCGAAAGCCTTCGGGATCGACGGTATCCAATACATGATAATCCGGGGCGTAGTCCCGGAGGTCATGCACCGGGCAAACGAAATCCTCGCCGCCATGACAGGTGGCCGAATGGCCGTCGACTTCCGCACGGAGCGCGAGCAGCGTAGCGGCAAGATAGTTAACAGCCTCGACGTCTGGGTAACCAGCATCGCGGGCGGCAGCCGCCCCTACAGCAGCCACAGCGGGGGAGAGAAGGTAAAGATAGCGCTCGCGGTAACGCTCGGCCTTGCGGACGTCAAGGCCCGGAGGGCGGGCGTCCAGCTTGGGATGCTGTTCATCGACGAGCCTCCTTTTTTAGATTCTGATGGCACGGAGGCGTACGCAGACGCGCTGACGAACATGGCGGCGCGAAACCCCGGCATGAGGATAATGGCGATCAGCCACGATCCGACGATGAAAGCACGGTTTCTGCAGAATATCACCATAGCGACGGGTGAAAACGGCAGCGAGGTCGCCGTAGACTGATCCCGATCACCTATACGAGGAGGAATGGGTATGGCTTGGATCGAGAGCCATCAGGAGCTGGCTAGACACCCGAAAACAATGAGGTTTGCAATCGCGGCGGACATTACGATCCCGGCAGCGATAGGACACCTTCACCTCCTCTGGTGGTGGGCCTTAGACTACGCCCAAAATGGAACCCTGACCTGTTTCACAGCAAAAGAGATCGCATACGCGATGCTCTGGGACGAAGACCCGGAAGCCCTAATGGACGCCCTGAAGCAATCTGGATTTGTCGACTACGAGCCGTCCAGCGGATACCTCGGCATCCATGACTGGCGCGAATACGCCGGGCGACTCATCGAAAAACGGCAAGCAAGCCGAGCGCGCTCGCAACGCGCACGAGACGCGAACAAACACGATTCAGGAAGTAGCGAACGCGAGCCGTTTGCGCACGGTATGCGTACGCAGAGCGAACCGAGCGCAAACGGTACGCAGAGCGAACGCGAACCGTACCGCGCTACCGTACCCAACCCAACCGTACCCAACCCAACCGTACAGAACAGTACCACACTCTCCGCGAAAAACGCGGAGGACGGCGAGGAAAACGCGAAAGCAATCGAGCCTTTTGACGAGTTCTGGAGGCTTTATCCAAAAAAAGTCGGTAAAGGAGCGGCACGGAAGGCGTGGAACAAAGCAAAACCAAGTGCATTAGTTCATCAGAAAATCCTCGAGGCGATCCCGCGAGCTATGAACACAGACCAATGGCGGAGAGAAAATGGGCGCTTCATACCAAACCCAGCGACGTGGCTCAATGAAGGGCGCTGGGACGACGAACCGCCACAAGATGCAAAGCAAGCAGATAAATTCACGCCTGCAACTCAAGTAGATGTCGAACGTATGGAGCGTCTGCTCCAAAAAATCAAAGAGACAGACGACGAGAATGGAGACACGTCATGAATACGAGAATAACCGTCATAGCAAACCAGAAGGGCGGCGTCGGAAAGACGACCACGGCCCACGCCCTGGCCAACGGACTCAACCAAGAGGGGCACAAGGCCCTCGCAGTCGACACTGACCCACAAGGCAACCTATCGTTCACCATGCGGGCCGACCCGGACGCGCCCGGCGCATACGAGATCATGAAAGGCTTGGTGCCGGTGCGCGACGCCATCCAGCGCACGGGTCAGGGAGACATAATCGGAGCAAGCCTGATGCTCTCAGGCGCTGACATGGAGTTCACGAGCACTGGGCGCGAGTACATGCTCGCCAAGCTCCTGAGGCCTCTGCATGACGCATACAGCCACATCATCATCGACAGCCCGCCGACGCTCGGCATCCTGACGATCAACGCCCTGACCGCCGCCCACGACATAGTCATCCCGCTCGGGGCGGACGCCTACAGCCTGCAGGGGCTGGCGCAGCTATACTCGACGATCGAAAGGGTGCGGGAATACTGCAACCCGGCGCTTGAGATCGCGGGGCTGCTAATCACCCGGCACAGCGGCCGGACGGTGCTCGGCCGCGACCTGAAAGCGGCCATCGAGGAAAAGGCCCATTATGTCGGGGCGAAGGCTTACGACACAGTGATCCGGGAGAGCGTGGCGATCCGCGAGGCACAGGTACAGCGCAGCAGCCTATATGCGGCGGACCCGGAGAACAATGCAGTGAGGGACTACCTCGCGTTCACTGGGGAGTACCTCATGAAGGGGGCGCGCTGGCATGGGTAAGAAGGGCTTCGCGGAAAGCGCGGCACACCTCGACAAGTTCTTCAGCGACACAGGCACACACAGGACACAAGGGACACAAGGGACACAAGGGACGCAAGCGCCGACGCAACTGGAGGAGCCAAAACACTATCGCATAAACCTGAAGCTGAAAGCGGAATTCCGCGAGTACCTCGACCGTGTCGCTTGGGAAGACCACAAAAGTATCACGCAGTACATCAACGACCTCATCGAGGAGGACAGGTACACACGGGACACAGAGGACACATAGAAAGGCGGCGGGGCTGGTGAGCGAGAGGCAAAAGGTGAGCGCAAACGAGATTAAAAAAGCCCTCGCCATAAAGCACGACGGCGTACGGGACTACTTTCTGACCGAGGTAAAAAGCGGCTCCACATGGGACGGGCGCGGACTTCGTATAATCGACGCGGTCGCAATCCGCAAATCATGGACGCAGCCGCATATAACAGGATACGAGATAAAGGTCAGTAGAAGCGACTTCACAGGTGATGCCAAGTTTTACACATACCTCCCACTCGTCCACGCGCTCTACATAGTGACGCCGCAGGGAATGATCCAGCGTGAGGAGACGCCGACCGAGATCGGGTTGATTTGGTACGACCCGGACAAAAAGAGCCTAACGACCAAAAAGAAACCGCCGCCACGCGAGATTGAAGTGAGCGTCGAGATGCTCCAGTACATAATCTACAGCCGCCTCGAACCCGATCGCCTCCCGTTTTATTCGTCAAAAGCCGAATACTTCCGGGACTGGCTGGAAAACAAGGAAGACCACCGCGAACTCGGCAACCTCGTGAGGGGCAAGATACGAGACGAGATACGCAGACTTGAGCACGAACTCAGGAAAGCGGAACGTTTCGGCCGAGACGGAGAGGAGCGCAAGACATACGAAGCCCTTCTGCAAGTGATGCGCGACAACGGGCTCCCGGACTGGAACGACCCTGTCGAATGGCTCACAGATCTGCTAAAACGGGAATACCCCAAGGTTCTCGACGACATAGAGCAGCAGATCGGCGTGATCTCCCGGACGATCGACCGGGCAAAGATGGAGGTCAAAGCATGAGCCAACGGTACATCGCGTCCTGCAGCTTTGGTAAGGACAGTCTCGCAGCAATAATCTGCCGCATGGAGCAAGGAGAACCGATAAACGGAGTGGTGTACTGCAGAATCATGTTTGACGACAAGATCAGCGCGGAGTGGCCGGAACACGAAGAATGGATACACAGCAAGGCCATACCGATCCTCGAATCACGATACGGAATAAAGACAGAAATCGTGCAGAGCGAGCGAACATACAAAGACTTGTTTTATAAAACGTTTGAAAAAGGCAGCAAGGTGGGCCGGATATATGGCTTTCCGCTGATTGGAGGATCGTGGTGTAACTCGATGCTAAAAATGCCGCCAATAAAGAAATGGAGCAGCAAACAGCAGGGCTACACCGAAATCGTCGGGATAGCTGCCGACGAGAATAAACGGGTGGAACGCGCCAAGTTAAAGGGGCAGATACTCCCACTGTTGCAATATGGTGTCACAGAAGCGGAGGCGTTCGACATTTGCCGGAACGCCGAACTATTATCCCCGGCGTACAGAGACGGCAGGGAACGCCTCGGATGCTGGTTCTGTCACAATATGCGCGTCGCGGAACTACGACGCATCCGTAAAGAGTATCCAGCATTGTGGCGCGAACTCATGGAGTTAGACAGGAACAGCCCCGTTACTTTCAAGGTGGACAGCACACTTAAAGACTTCGAGGAAAGGTTCTCAGCGGAAGATATGCAACTTACCCTATGGGATTTTTGAAAAAGGAGAATAAAGCACATGCGTAACTTAACAGAACTCAGCACCATCCAAAAACGCGAGAGGCTGAACGTCGTCTATAGGACGGGAGAACCTGGCCCCGGAGGAGCGTACCACGACTACCTGATCCAGAGCGAAATCCTCCCGGACGCAGAAGCCCCGACAAGGTGGGACTGCACAGAGATTCAATTCCAAAAAGGCCACCGCAAAGACCCAAAAGCCCGCCACGGCGTCCTCGACGTCGACCTGCTCGAGATCGTCCGGGACAGGCTCGCGCACTTCCAAAAGGGGGATTTCGCCACACGGGAGACTGCCTGTGCGCTGACCCATATCGAGGAGGCGCTTATGTGGATGAGCAAACGCGTGGAAGACCGGATAGAGCGGAACGTCCTCGCGACATACGATAAGTAGGAGGAGCGACTGGTGAGAATCGGTAAAGCCACTGCTATTTTTATGCAGATCAACTCCGACGAGTATGCGGATGAAGATAAAGCCACTGCGATATACCATGTCCTCAAAATGCCGACGCATAACGGGATCAATAAAGATGCAATGCTCGCAGTCATAAAATGGCTTTTTAACCGACAGTGGGAAGTTGCGGAGGGAACGACCGATGCAGTATGAAATCAACAACCCCAGCGACCCCTACACCTTCGTGGCCGACAGCCACGAGGTCGCAGCGCTAGTGATTCTTCTCCTTGGCCCGGCTTACGGCGCGACGCCGGAGAACGGAGACGACAACCTTAGAGTGCCAATATTCCTGTTTGGAGGAACGTACGTATGGTACAGGGAAACCTTCGGGAGAGAAGCGCACGAGGGGATGGAAGCCCTCGAAGCGGAAGTCGCAGACACGCTCGACAGCGTCATGCTCGGACACTTCGAGGACAGGCGACGATACAACCTCGCACTCGCATCAATCGACGACCCGGCCAAGCGGCAAGCGTTCATCGACGAGTGGCAGGGCGGAGCCACCAGTATGCACAGCAGCATCATTTCCAACGGCAGGGATTATGCGATAAACGGCATCGGCGGGCATTGCCGCGCCATCGCCCACGCCATAAGAGAGAGCATGGAAAAGGAGGCGAACCCATGACGACAGCGATAGCAATAGCCCTGATATTCATCGCCGCGCTGGGCGCACTCGGAGGAGTTGCGCACGAGAACGATCGGCGCGGCAGGAATGCGGCGATCGTCGCGGTAGCAGCAACAATCGCGCTCGCAGCCATCGCCATAGGAGGATATTAAAATGAGCGGAATTCACACAACAAAAATAGACTGGGCAGACTCGTCATGGAACCCCGTCACCGGATGCCTCAAAGGGTGCGAGTACTGCTATGCAGCGGAAATGGCCCGGAGATTCGAGCCCAAGCCCTCCGAGTGGCCAGACGAGGGCACAGTAAGAGTTGCAAAGCACGACGACCGCTGCTTCATAGCATTTAACCCTACCGCACTCCGGGACGCTGACGGCAAATACATCCGCTCGACGCCATACCCGCGAGGCTTCGCGCCGACCATCCACTCGTACAAGCTGGACCATCTGAAAACCGCAAGATCGCCGCGCCGGATCTTCGTCGGCTCGATGACTGATCTATTCGGCGACTGGGTGCCGGACGAATGGCTCGCCGCCGTTTTTCAAGAATGCCGCGACGCCCCGCAGCACGTATATATGTTTTTGACCAAGAACCCGGAGAGATACGCCAAGCTTGCAGCGAGCGGGCAGCTCCCACGCGGAGACAACTACTGGTACGGCTCGACGACAACTACGCAGGGCGCGGACGACTTCAAAGACCTCACGAGCCATCCGGAGCGACACAACACGTTTGTATCAATAGAGCCGATACTCGGGCGATTCGTGCGGAGTCTTGAGCTCACCCGGAGGCCGCACGACTGGACGATCGTCGGCACAATGACGAGGCGAGGCGCGAACAATCACAGGCCAGAACGGGCATGGATAGAGGAGATCGTCGAGGGATGCCGTGAGGACAGACAGCCCGTCTTCCTCAAAGATAACCTCACAAAAATCTGGGGCGGAGACCTCCCGCAGGAGTACCCGGAGAAAATGATGGCGTGGATCGCGAGAGGGAAGGCAGGGTCATGACAGACGAACAAATGCTTGAAATACAGGCGCGATACACTCTGATGCCAGACAATGTACCGGCATGCTGGATTGTTTCTGACGCAGCCACACAAGCGCGCAGCGACGTTTCCGCCCTCATAGAGGCGCTGGAAGCGGAAACGAAACGGGCTGATGAGGCAGAGCTTGCACTTAGTGATGCAGCAGCAAAGTTTGACCACCTTGAACGGGATATAGGACAGCTTGTTCACACCGCAGAAATGCCACTAATAACCGAGCGCGACCGTCTGAATATCGAACTGGAAGCGGAAGCAGCCCAGCGCGACGGATGGATGGACTCTATCGCAGATTTGCAAGAATCACTCCGTGTCTCTGCTGAGAAACGAGAGGCTGCCGAAGCAAAGGCTGCAAAGTACGAGCGGGCGATACGCAGCAGCAACATCGGGAGCTGCGACACCTGCAAACACGACAACGGCGGCAACGGAACACGCGGCGTATGTCCGGGATGCTGGGATGGCATCTACGCGAGCAACTGGGAAATCGACGAGGTGAAGCTATGAGCATGAAGCAGCCAGCGTACCAAAAGACCCCGACAAAAGACCCTCAAAAGCAATACCAAGGCACGGTCAACAAGCAGATGGGCCGATCCTTCGAGCGGTACATCGACGAGGCCCTCGCATATTACGCGCAGCGAGGCGACGCCATGATCATGAAGACGCCGGAGCCGATGCGCCCGACAAAAGACCTTGGAGGCGGGAGATTCGTTGCCCATCATGAGAAAAAGGCGCAGACCGACTACAAAGGCGTCCTCAAAGGCGGCCGGGCGATCATTTTTGAAGCAAAGTACACCAACTCGGACCGGATGGAGCAGGATCGCGTCACCCCGGAACAAGCCGCGACGCTCAACAAGTGCGCCGCGATGGGCGCCGAGTGCTTTGTGGTCGTCGGGTTCGGGCTGCAGGACATATTCAAAATACCTTGGGGGGAGTGGCGCGAAATGAAGGCCCACTGGGGGAGGAAATACGTCACACCGGCCGACCTTGACAGACACCGGGTGCAGAGCGGCCGGCAAGGCCAGCCGCTCATACTGGAGGACGCCCGATGAGCAAAGGCAATGACGACGTCCGGCTTCTAGGAGGAAAACCAGCGAAACGGATTAAACGACGAGGTGACGGCATGGAGACAAAGGCATTCATAGAGGCGCTGGAAAGCGGAGGATACAAGAACATCGAAACGCAGCCAGACGAGTACAACCACATACTGCGGACATTCATACTCGGGGGACGCACACTGAAACCGACTGACGCAACGCTTATCGAGATAGCAACGACACGAAAGCCCACGGCCAGAGTGGAGATATCGAGACTGTATGCCGGATTTACCCTCTGGAAGATTATCATCTAGAAACGGAAAAGGAGTGCCAAAATGATCATCATGAACCAGAAGCGGGACGTTCTCCTCAATTTCGGCATGCTCCAAACGATATACGCGCACGATGGGCTAGTCAGAACAGACGTGCAAGGCGCGAAACTGACGCTCGGAGAGTACGTGGACCAGAGGAGAGCAAGGGAAATCCTCGACGAGATCGTGGACGTGTACGCCAGCTACATGAATAGGCCTGGAGGCCCGATGGCGACGGTGGACTTCTATGTGCAACCGCAGACCTTTATCCCGCACAAAGTATACAGAATGCCAGAGGAATAAAGAATGAACCAAGTGATACTGATAGGGAACCTGACCCGCGACCCGGAACTCAGAAAGACCGCAGGAGGGATATCGACCTGCAGCTTCACCCTCGCAGTCGAGCGCGAGCAGACGAGAAAAGACCGGGAGGGCGGAGCAAAATCAGCCGCCGACTTCATAATGATAATCACATGGCGGAACACCGCCGACCTATGCGCCCAGTACTTGGCCAAGGGGCGGCAGGTCGCCGTCCTCGGCAAATGGAGAAACCGGGAGTACGAAAAGGACGGCATCAAGCACACCGTCTCGGAGTGCATCGCGGACGAGGTGCAATTCCTCGGCCCGCCGCCACGCGAAAACGCGCCCGGAAGCTGAAAAAACAACCGGACGGCCTGTCAGGAGGCTCAACATGGTTAACAAAAACGACCCCGAAATCAAAGCGCTCATTAACGATGCGGTCAACGCGGGGCTACGCGCCGGGAGGGCGCAAGCCTCGTCCATGCCAAAAGACGCCTACAAAGCGACAGAAAAACGGCTCTATGCGCTCCCCACCCTTGAAACCAAGCACGAAAACGACAAGCTCCTCCTGGTCGAGATGATATCGGACGGAGCTCAAAACCGGAGCAAGTCGATCGTCCGGTTCAGCCGGAGCGGGTACCGGCTCTCTCCGGAGGAAATGCTCGGAGGCATCATCAGCGACCTCGAATCGACCATAGCCTGCGACGAATACGAGATCGTGGCCATCCGCTGCGCCCTGGAGCTGATATCCGCAGACCCGTACATCAGGACGGTCAGCGGGAGATATATGGACCAAATGTCCGACGAAGAAATCGCGGAGGAGATCAGGGAGAGCATGGGCTTAAAAACGTGCGACCCCACGACCGTGTGGAGAAACCGCAAACGCCTCGTGCAGAAGCTCTCCGTCTGGCTTTACGGCGCGGCCGCCATTTGAAAAATGCCAGTGCAAAAAACGTGCAATTGACCGATGCAATTTTGTTCGCTATAATCTGCCAATAGAGAAATTGCGCCCAGCCGCCCCCGGGGCGGTTTTTTCATGCCCGAAGGAGGCCTGAGATGGACGACATCACTAAGGCGTTCGCCATCCCGGAGATAGACCTGAGCAACCTCGCCGTCTTCGACAGCGAGCTGGAGGCGATCGACGACGACGGCCCGCCGCTCCCCGACGAGGCGGACGAGCCGGAGAAAATCAAAAAGGTGCGGACGCGCGCGACCGTGACCAGGACGCGCCAGTTTTACCGCCGATTCCTGTCGGAGCGTGAAATAGAGGAGGCGCTCGACTGGGAGTTCGAGCAGGGGGCGGCGTACCACATCATGAGCAGCGGGGACATCGACAGCCTCTCCTTTCTAAAGCACATCCTCCGGCAGCAGCCCGTCGAATACCTCGCGCTGTCGACGTGGTGCATGGCGCTTCAGGACATCGAGGAGCTGGACAGGTACATGCGCATCGGCAGGATCAAGCGGCTCGACAGCTACGTCGGCGAGATCTTCAAAGGCAGCTACGGGAACGAGTACCGCCAGCTATGCGACCTTAATAAGAGACGCGGCGGACGCGTTGCGATGTTCAGAAATCATGCCAAGGTATTCTGCGGCTTCGGCGAGCGCTTCGACTTCGCGATAGAGTCAAGCGCGAATATAAACACCAACCCGCGCACCGAGAACACGGTGATTACAATCGACACTGGGCTGGCCCGGTTTTATAAGGATTTCTTTGACGGAATCGTCAGCTTCGAGCGGAACTTCGACGACTGGACGCTATACGAACTAACCAGAGAGGGGGAACGGTGATGGCGATGGAGATCAGGACGATGCGGCTGGACGCGCTCCGCCCGTCGGACTACAACCCCCGGATGGATCTCAAGCCGGGCGATCCTGAGTACGAAAAACTCAAACGCTCCGTAGAGACCTTCGGATACGTCGAGCCGATCATCTGGAACAAGCGCACCGAACGCGTCGTCGGAGGACACCAGCGGCTCAAGGTCATGCTCGACCTCGGAATAACCGAGGAGAGCGTAGTGCAGGTCGACCTCCGCGAAAACGACGAAAAAGCGCTGAACGTCGCCCTGAACAAAATCTCGGGCGATTGGGATATGCCACGGCTGAAAGACCTCCTCGAGGCGCTCGACACAGGGGCCTATGACGTAACGCTGACGGGCTTTGACCTCGCTGAGATCGAGGACATAATGACGCGATTTGCCTCCGAGGAGGAGGCAGATGATGAATTCGACGAGGACGCAGCTATCGAAGCTGTGGGAGACGCCCCATTCACCCAGCGCGGAGATATCTACGTCCTCGGCGGAAAGCACCGTCTCATGTGTGGAGATGCGACCAGCGCGGAGGACTTCGATACGCTGATGGATGGAAGCGAAGCTAGGCTGACCCTTACTGACCCGCCATACAACGTCGACTACGAGGGCGCAGCGGGCAAGATCATAAATGACAAACAGACCAATACGGCATTTTACGAATTCCTGCATGCCGCATTCAGGAATATCAGATTTGCGAGCAAGGCGGGAGCCGCCGCCTATGTGTTTCATGCCGACTGCCAAGGGCTGAACTTCCGCCGCGCATTTGAGATGGCGGGCTTCGAGACGAGGCAATGCCTGATATGGGTAAAGAACGCGCTCGTCCTCGGGCGTCAGGACTACCACTGGAAGCACGAACCGATCCTCTACGGATGGAAAAGCGGAGACGCTCATTATTTCATCGACGACAGATCGCAGGACACGATCATGGCGGACGAGGTGCCGGATTTCGATAAAATGAAAAAGCCGGAACTGGTCGCATACATAAGGCAGTACATCAAACAGCTTGAAAAGCACACGACAGTCCTCCGCGAGAACAAGCCGACGAACAACGCGATTCATCCAATGATGAAGCCCGTCTCGCTCGTCGGTCGCCTGATTGCGAACAGCAGCAAAGCGGGCTGGCTAGTCCTAGACCCATTCGGAGGCTCCGGCTCCACGCTGATGGCGTGCGAACAGCTTATTCGGACGTGCTACACGATGGAACTCGACCCAAAATACTGCGACGTAATCGTCCGGCGATACACAGACTGGTGCCGCGAACATGACCGTCGAGCGACAGCCAAGCTACTACGTGGAGGAGAGCCGATCCCTTGTCCGTTTTCCGATTTGGACGAATAGGGGAGGTGACTGCAGATGCCGCGAGCGCGAGACCCGGCGCGGGACAAAGCGCGGGAGATATGGGAAGCCTCCGGCAGAAGCCTGAAACTGAGAGATATCGCCGAAAAATTACAGGTACTGGAGGCGACCGTCAGAGCGTGGAAGTCGCTGGACGAATGGGAATCAAAGGACGATCTAAGCGTTAAGAATAATGATTTTAACGCTAAGAAAAGGAACCGGGGCGGACAGCCCGGAAACACTAACGGCAAAGGCTCTCCGGGCCGGACAAACGCTGCAGTGACAGGCGCATACATGAGGATATACGACAGCCTCCTCACCGACGACGAAAAGGAACTCATGGCAGCGATCACCGACCAGAATATACAGCGCCGCGCCTCCCTGAACCAGCACCTCGCCATCCAGCACGTGAGGGAACTGCGCCTCCTCCGCGACATAAACGAGATACGCAACGGGGCGGAGCAGCTGACCCGGCGCACTGTCAGCCAGATCGAACCGTCAGGAAAAAAAGCCCCAGACGGACGCGAGACCACGAAAGTCGTGAAGATCAGCCAAGAGCAGGAGACCCGGCGCGAAATGCTCCTCCGCTTCGAGGACGCGCTGACCCGCGTACAAGCGGAGATCAGGCGCACCGAGGATAGCCTCCGACAACTCGACGAGGCTGAAGCCAAGCTGATCGTTACAGAGACGACACAGAGCCTCATCGACGCAATGACGGCTGCTTACGATAAACGCGGAGGTGGCGGCGATGGATAGCCCCGCAAAAGCCGTCGCATATTACCGGGACAACCCCGTCGGCTTCGTGACCGACTTGATCGGAGCGACGCCAGAGCCGGAGCAGAGCGCGATCATGCGGGACGTGGCAAGCAGCCCCATGGTGAGCGTGAGGAGCGGACACGGCATCGGCAAAAGCGCAGTCGCGAGCTGGCTGACGATCTGGTTCCTCTGTACGCGCCCATTCCCCAAAGTGCCATGCACAGCGCCGACGCTGCACCAACTGCAGGACATACTCTGGGCCGAGATCAGCAAGTGGATAAGGAGCAACCCGGTGCTCGCCCGGACGCTAGTCTGGACGACGGAGAAAGTATACCTTCGAGGACACCGCGAAGAATGGTTCGCGGTAGCGCGTACAGCCACGCAGCCGGACGCACTGCAGGGGTTCCACGCCGACCACGTCCTCTTCATCGTCGACGAGGCGAGCGGCGTCGACAACGACATATTCGAACCAGTGCTCGGCGCACTGACGACCCCGGACGCCAAAATGCTCATGCTCGGCAACCCGACCCGGCTGACCGGATTCTTCTACGAATCGCACCACAAGAACCGCGCCAGCTACAAGACTCACCACTTCGACGGTCGCAAAAGCCGCCTCGTCTCGCAGGAGTTCATCGCGAGGATCGTCGAAATGTACGGCATCGACAGCGACGTCTTCAGAGTGCGCGTATCTGGGGACTTCCCGAAGGCGATGCCCGACAGCTTCATACCGCTCGACTGGTGCGAGCGCCAGAGCGGGGCGGAGCGCCCGGAGGTAACGCCCCTCCGGATCGACATCGGAGTGGACGTCGCCAGATATGGCGATGACAGCAGCGCGATCGTGGGAGTGCGGAACAAAACGATACAAGACGAACCGGAGGTGCACCAGCACAACGACACGATGCAGATCGCCGGATACACCATTGTGGCGATCCGCAGGTACGCCGCCATCGGGACCGTCGAGGAGGCGCACGTCAAAATCGACTGCGACGGGCTGGGAGTCGGCGTCTTCGACCGCCTGAGGGAGCAGCGCGAGGGGATAGAGCGCGAAATCAACGAAAAGCGCGAAGCGGCGGCCGACGGGACGGACGCAGAGGCAGTCCCTTTCACACTGCAAGTCTACGAATGCCACTTCGGCGGCAAGGGCGGCAAGGCGAGCGACGCCGACCCCGTCGAATACGAAAACAGCACCGGCGTCATGTGGGGCGCAATCCGCGAAGGGCTAAGGACATCGACCCTCTTCTTGTGGCGCGACGACCGCCAGACCGCCGAACTCTCGGCGCGGCGGTACGCGGTAAACAGCTCCGGCAAGATCGAGCTCGAAAAGAAAGAGTCGATGAAGAAGCGCGGCGTGTCCTCCCCGGACATCGCGGACGCGCTCGGGCTCGCCATGTACGACCTGCAACGGGACGACTGGACACTAGACTTTGCCTAAGGGGAGTCAGCAGATGACATATGAAAGAGGGGTGACAAGACGTGCCGCTGTTTAACAGAAGAAGGGCAAACAGCGCCAGCGACCAATATAACCGCCGGGAGAACAGCATGGTGCCTCGCTGGACGCGGCCACCGGAGCGCAACACTGCCGAGTGGATAGATATGTTCAGCAAAAGCCCCCGCCTCGCGGTCGTCAACCGGATCGCCTCCGACCTTTCCTTTTGCTCCGGCAGGCTGTACCAAGTAGACGGCAACGGCGAGGAGCGTGAAATGACGTCGCACCCGTTCCTCGACTTCTTCGACAACTGCAACCCGCTATACGAATACAGCAGCGCAGCCATCTGGCAGCTGCATGAGATATACCTCCTGCTCAAAGGCGAGGGGTACTTCATCATCGAGCGGGACGCGATCGGGCGCCCCGCCGAACTCTGGCCGGTACCCATCCACTGGGTCTACATGACGCCATACCTCAACCACCCGCTCTACAGCATCCGCACAACGAGCGGGTCGATAATCGAAGTGCCGGTCGAGGATATGTTCATACAGAAGACACTCAACCCGCTTGACCCGACGATGCGCGGGCTAGGCGAAGCGGAAAGCCTCTCGGACGAAGTCGAGACGGACGAGTACGCAGCCAAATTCCAGAAGCGGTTCTTCTACAACGACGCGACCCCGAATGTCGTGATCTCCATGCCCGGAAGCAGCGACGAACAGCGGAAGCGGTTCAGGACGGAATGGCTCGAGCGCTTTCAGGGCGTCTTCAAAGCGCACGGGATCGCCACGGTCGGCGGCGAAACGCAAGTGCACAGGCTGGGCGACCACATGAAGGACTTGGACATGGTCGAGGGGCGCAAATTTCTCCGCGACGCCTCGCTGGAGCATTTCGGCATGCCCCGCGAGATCATGGGCATCACCGAAAACAGCAACCGCAGCACAGCGGAGGCGGCGCAATTCATCTACGCCCAGAACGTCCTGACCCCGCGCCTTGTGCGCCGGGAGGAGGCGGTCAACAAGCAGATAATCCCGGCATTCGGGGACGACCTAGTCTGGCGCTACGACGACATAGTCCCGCGCAACGTCGAGTTTGACAAGACGAGGGCGCTCGAGGGATGGAACGCAGGGATTCTGCTAAAGGACGAGGCCCGCGACCTTCTGGACTTCGCACCGGCCAAGACGGGCGGGAACGTCTATAAGAGCAGCTTCAGCGACACATTCATCGGGGAGGACGAAGACCCGGTCGAAATCACCGCCGGACTAGCCGCCATGCAATACAACGAACCGGAGGACACACGGGACACAAGGGACACACAGGACACAATCAATGTCGAGAACGACGCCGGAAAGAGCGCCGCGATCGAGATAGAAGACCCGGAGGACGACTCCATCGAGATACTCGACGCATACGGGGAAAAGGCGAGCGGGCGCCGCGTAAGCCTCTCAGCAGCCGAACGCTCCGAGGTCGCCGCGCTCCGGGAATGCGGAGCAACCTTCGAAGTCGCCATGATGAAGTTCTTCCGGGCGCAGACCCGGCTCATCGCGGCTGCGCTCGGAGAAACGACGAAAGCGGACAACGATGTCTGGGTGGGCATGAGCGAGTACTTCAACGACGACGGCTCGGCAAACTATGAGGCGTGGAACCTGCTCGACGCCGCGACACAAGAGGGCCTCGCAAGGAAATTCGCGTCCAGCCTCATAGACTGGACAAAAGAGAACGCGACGCTACAAAAGATATTCGAACCGCTATGGCGGCAGACTTACGGAACAGGCGCAGCACACGCCCAGAAGCTGTACGGCGTCCAAGCAGTCAACCGCCCCGAACTCGTCAGCACAGCGAAGCTACGCGGCGGACAGCGAATAGCACACATCCAGCAGGTAACCAAAGATCGAATCGGACAGATCGTCTATAGCGGGATAGAACACGGCGACAGCACAAAGAAGATCGCCGCCAGCATACTCGAAGACCTCGGAGGGAAACCGGGTGACAAGAAAATCGAGGCTCGCGCTAAGTTAATAGCGCGACAAGAGGCGACGACGTCCCTGACAGCCGGACAACACGACATGATGTATAACGCAGGGGCAATGACCAAGACATGGCACCACAGGCCGCAGAAAAACCCCAGAGACGGAACGCCGCCCGGTACGGCCGACCACGTCGAACTGGACGGAGTGGAGCGACAGATAACCGAGAAGTTCCTCACGAACCTCGGCAACAAGCTGGAACACCCCCGCGACCCGACCGCGCCAGCGGAGGAAGTCATAAATTGCAGGTGCTATTTGACCTACGGTGGGTTTTAGAGAGGAGACAGAACGCAATGGCATTCACAGAGAAACAGGCAGCGGACGCTGCAAAAGCACTCGGCATAGACTTCGACGCAGCCAAATTCACCGCCGAAGACCTATGGAACGGCATGAACATAGAGCTTGAACACGGGACCGTAATATCGATCACCAACATAACGGACGACGACCCCATCAAGACCGCAAAAATCGCACTGGCACACCTAAAGGAAACCCCGCGCTACTACGACGAAAAGTCCGGCCTAAAGGCGTGGGAGGCATCGCTCGCGAAAGGGGTCAAATCCAAGAGCGAAAAAACGGAGTACAAAACACTGAAATTCGACCTGGAAGAGTTTGACGAGGATCAGGGCATCTTCTCCGGATACGCCGCCGTATTCAGCAACGTTGACAACGGGGGGGACATTATCCACCCCGGCGCTTTCACGAAGACAATCGCCGAAAACGCCGACCGGGTAAAGATACTCGTGCAGCACAACGACTACGACCTGCCGATCGGAAAGCCCATCGAGCTGCGCGAGGACGCGCACGGGCTCTACATCAAAGGCAAAGTCAGCGACACTGCAATGGGGAAGGACGTGAAGACCCTCCTCCGGGACAAGGTGCTGGACGAAATGTCCATCGGCTACGACCCGGTGACCTTCGACTACGAGAAAGACCAAGGCATACGGAATCTGCGCGAGGTCAAACTCTGGGAGGTATCCATCGTCATATGGGGGATGAACCCGGAGGCGGTCATATCCGGCTACAAGGCGCAAGAAGCCGCAAACCGGGCAAACCAGATGGCGGCGGACATTGCAACCGGACTCAAAGAAGGTCGCAAAATAAGCACGATCCGCCTGAAGACCCTGAAAGAGGCGTGCGACACGCTCGACGCCGCGACCAAGGCGCTGAAGAGCGTGATCGAGGAGGCGGAGGGCAAGGGCGGGCCGCCGCGACGGGAGTTTAAGCGGAAGCGGCAGCCCCCGGAAGAACCAACCATCGAGATCACATTCAGAAATTAGGAGGTATACCAATGAGCAAGTACATCCCAAATACCAGAGGGTCTGCGAAACCGAAAGACAAGCAGGCGGAGTCCAAGTCCACGAAAATGGGCGCGACAGAACTCAGCGACATGATAAAGGCCGCCGTCAAGGAGGCTCTGACCGGTGGAGACGCCGGGGGCAAAGAGGACGACCCCGGCGAGGACTCCGGAGGGCTCGACTACGAAGAAGTCATGGAGATCGTCGCGGAAGCCATAGAAGCCGCGACAGAGAAGCGCAAGTCAAAGAGCGACGCCGGGGAGGAAGTCGCCGAAGACCCGTACGAAGACATCATGGAGGCGGTCGCGGATATACTCGAAGAGCTCGACGACGGAGAGGAAATGAGCGACGACGAGGACGACGAGGAAAAAGCGTCCGATGGCCGCGAAGAGCCCCGCGAAGAAGGCGACGAGGGCAAGGGGAAAGGCAAGCGCAAAACAGCGGGCCGCCCCTCGCAGAGCAAGGGCCGGAAAAAGAGCCGCCGCCCGACCGCTTCCCCTCCGCAGCGCAAATACAGCGACATCTACTTCTCGCGTACAGGGGAGCCGCGAGTGAGCCAGAACCAGAAGAAAATCCCGCCCGAAATCCAGCTCGCCCGCGCCGTGAAGTGCCTGGACGTCTTCGGCCGCAACGACCCGGAACGCGCCGCTCACGCCGCAAGGACAAAGTACAACGACGAGGCGATGGAACGCCAGTTCAAGGCGCTCGCAGCAACGCTCCCGTCGACGGGCGGGTACCTGATCCCGGAGGCATACCTCGACGAGATCATCGAAATGCTCTACAGCAGGACGGTGGTCTTCGAACTGGGCGCGAGGAAAGTCCCGATGCCGAACGGCAACCTCAACATCCCGAAACAGACCTCCGGAGCGAGGGCAAGATGGGGAGGCGAGGCGCGCCCGATCGCCAAGACCCAAACGGCGTTCGGAAACGTCCGGCTGAGCGCGAAGCGCCTCGAGGCCATCGTGCCGGTGACCCGCGAACTGCTGATGTCGACCGAGTACAGCGCGGACGCGCTGTTCGCGAACGACCTGATCCGCAGGATGCAGCTCGGCATCGACTACGGCGCGTTGTACGGCACAGGCGGGGAGTTTCAGCCTCGCGGCATAAGCGACACGAAAGGCATCCTGACGATCGACGCCAAGAAACTCGACAACCCGGAACTCGCAGACAACGACGGCAAGCTGACCGCCGACTTCCCCGTGTACATAACGGGCAGAATCCTCATCGAGAACGTCGACGACCTCGGGCTCGGCTGGTCGTTCAACAGCCTGATGGAGGCCTACCTAAAGAACCTCAAGACGACGACGGGCGCGTACATCTACCGCGAGGAAATGAACGCCGGGAAGCTGAACGGGTTCCCATTCAAGATCAGCAACCAGATACCCATGACAAGCGCATTCGAGACTGAGATGTTCTTCGGGAACTGGGCCGACCTCCTCGTCGGGGAGCAGCTCGGGCTCGAGACGTACACGACCCTCGACGGCGTATGGACGGACGAAGACGGAGTGCAGCACAGCGCGTTCGAAGAGAACTTGAGCGCAACCCGCGCCCTGATGTACGTCGACATAGCGGTCCGCCACACGGAGAGCTTCGCCCGGATCAAGAACGCCAAAATCGCATGACCCGGAAACCCATTGACAGGGCGGGGCAGCGAGAAATAGGGTTTAAAGGGGTGGCGAAAGCCCCCGGCTGTTGCAGCTTTCAGTCTCATGCAAACCTGCGCCCGCCCGCATCATAACGATAGGAGGACTCATAAACATGAAACGCGCATTATTTCAAAACGTCATAACCGCGCCGATTGCGACCGGCGAGGTCATCGACCGAGACAACTTCCTCTCCGCGATCCTCGCGGCAAAAGTGGCGGCGCCGGGAGACCTGTCGCTCTCCGTCACGCACTGCGACACAGCAGACGGCGAGTTCGAGAAGGCAACCGACCTCAGGCTCGAACCCAACGACAAAGGCACGTTCACGGTAGATGGCGAGATCACCGTCGTAGGACTTGCTGCCGGAGACCTCGCAAACATCGACGTCGACCTCGTCGGATGCAAGCGCTTCGTTAAGATAGCAGCTAGCGGAGCCGCTGCGGAGGACGCGCTCTTCGCATACGCGCTCGGAGACGCACAGTACGCGCCTGTTTAAGGGCGGGGGTGCGGAGATGGCGAGGATATACCCGTCGGCAAACAAGATGCTAAACCCCGTAACCGAGACCAAGGGCGACGAGCAGCGGACGGCCACGCCGTCCAGGCTCAGGCCGTCCGATATAAAGAAGATGAGCACGTCGCAATTGGAGCTGATGGCCCACAGGTTCGGAGTGGACGTCGGCGGCTGCAAAAACAACACGCAGCGGGCCAACCGGATCATCGAAGCGGTGGCGAAAGCTGACGCCAAAGACGAAAACAGCGGCGCCTGAGCCGCCGCCCGGAGGAGGTGACGAACCATGAGCGACAGAACAGCAGCAGCGGCCCCGCTGGCCAGCAACGCACTTACGACGCTCGAAGCGGCCAAGATAATGCTCGGCATCGCAGATGACGACGTCGACGATCAACGGGACGCGATGATCACAAACCTGATAAACAGCGTCTCCTCATGGATCGAGCGGATGACGGGCCGCAATCTCGGCAAACAGACATACATCCAGCAATACGTCGCCTCCGGCGCGCAGGAACTCGTGCTCCTCCAATGGCCGATCCTCTCGGTCGACTACGTCGCAGATAAACACACGGGGCTGCAGATACCCGCGTCGGAGTACGACTACAACGTGACGGGGAACATCGGCGTCCTGTACAAAGACAACGGCTGGCCGCTCCGGGGGTACCGGAGCGGCCTGGCCCACGACATCGTCGCGCCGATGCGCTGCCTCGAGGTCAAGTACACAGCAGGGTACACGCTGCCAAAAGACGCGACCGAGGACGACCCCTGCACACTGCCCGCAGACCTGCAGGGCGTGGTATGGGGCGCGATCATGCAGGAGTTCAGCATAATCCAAAACGGGGCGCAAGGCCTGTCCGCATTTGGCATATCGGACGTTTCGTGGACGTTTGACAAAGAACCCCGGCGGGGCTGGCTCGACACGATCGGCTACTACACGCGCCTGTAGGGGGGCTAGACGATGCCACAGACAAACCCTGTGCTGGAAGACCTCGCCCGGCTCCGGCGCGAACTGGCGGCGCTCTCGAAGCTGAGCGTACACGTCGGGGTGCTGGGCGATGAGGAGAGCGGCATGCTTATGATCGCCAACGTACACGAATACGGCGCGACGATCAGCGTGACGCCCAAAATGCGGGCATACCTCCATTACAACGGGCTGCACTTGCGAGGTGACACGGAGACGATCAACATCCCGGAGCGCAGCTACATCCGCGCCAGCTTCGACACCGGGCAACAGGAGCTCGGCAAGATCGTCAATAACGCGATTCGCAAGGTCATACAAGGCGAGAAAACCGCGCTTCAGGCGATGGAGGAGATAGGGCTGCTCGCAGCCCAGATAACCAGGAAATTCATCGGCGCACAAAAGGTCACGCCGCAGGAGAGGCATCCGTACACTGATGCGCATTCGACCCAAAAGACGACGCTGGTCGACAGCGGCCGCCTCGTCGAGAGCATAACCTTCGAAGTTAGGGGTGGCTAGACGATGAACTTCGCAAAACCAATGATCCCGCCAATAATGCTCCATGACATGGAGCGGATCGCGCCGGGAGGCGCGCACGACAGCGCGAACGGCGGCCAGTGGAAACCGGCGCTCGACCCGCCGAAAACCAAATTCAAGGGCGTCGTCCTCCCGCTTTCAAACGAAGACCTCGAATACCTCCCGGAGGGGACGTACACGAAAAACAGCCAAAAGCTGTACACGAACCGCGAGCGGCTGGAAGTCGGCGCGACATTCAGCGACCCCTTCGACGGCAAGACATACACAATTGCGACGGAACTCACGCACGGACCGATCCACCCGATGAAGCGGTACCTCGTGGAAAAGAGGGGAGGCGCGTCGCCGAAATGAGATTCATCGAAGACGTGCGGAATCCGATAACCCAGCGCCTCGAGAAATACCTCGGGATACCCGTTAAACTATCCGACCAGACCTCGCCCGTGCCAGAATCCCCGTTCTGCTTTTACAGCGTGATAACGCCATACGCATCGACCGGGGAACTTGGACACTACGACGTGTCCAATATAACGGACACGTCGAAGGTAACGATCACCCGCACGGAACAGCCGAGCGCGACCTTCTCCTTCACCTTCGCCAGCTTCAACCGCTGGACAAAGGACGCGGAGGGGAACGACTGCGAGCCGTACATCTACGGGGAAGACGAATCGGTGAGCCTCTCGGAAAAGGCGCAAGGGTTCTTCCTGCACACAGGGCGCGACGCGCTCTCGAGCCTCGGGATCGTCGTCGTGGACGTCACCAACGCAGTGCAAAGGACATCCCTGGTCGTCGACGAGGCCGCAAGGCGCCACGGCTTCGACGTCCGCGTCCGCTACACCAGAACGGACAGCCTGATAGAAGAGACGGTCGGAGGAGTATCAACCATACAACAAAAGGAGTGATGAGACCAATGCCAAAAGACGTAATAGTGGTCGTTAACCTCGACACAATGGCCCGCCCGGCAGAAGCCCTCGACATTCTGCTCATATCGACCCAGGGCGCGAAACCCTACAAGGTATACCGCAGCCTTGATCAGATCCTCGAAGACTACCCGGCGCAAACCGGGGAGAACCAGCGCGTATACAAAAAGGCCGCAGCCATCTTCAACCAGGGGAAAACCACACTCGCAGACGCGCTTATACGGAAAATCGGCGTGGTCGGGTTCGACCCGCCGACGGACAGGGCCGGAAACTTCCCGAAGTTCAGCATTACATTCTCCGCCCCGCAATTCGAGACCGCGCCCGAAGCCGAAACCGAATACAGCGTCCAGATCGGAGGCAACGCCCAGAGCGTCGTGGCGGTCGCTACCGGCGAAAGCTCCCCCACGACCGCCGCGCAGATCGCCGCGCTCTTTGCAGGCGCGTCGTTCGAGCTCGACGGCGTCGTATTTACCGGCGTACAAAGCAGCGGGGGCGTCGTAACTTTCACCGGGGATGCAATGACGAAAACCGGCCCGCTTACGAACACGGTGGAGTTTTACGCCGATGACGCCCTTTTGCAGCCGTTGGGATTGTCGCAAGCGGCCTACAGTGCGGCGTACACCAACGGAAACGCCGAAATGCAGCCAGCAGAAGCTCTAATCGCGGACATCGAGGCCCTCCAGGAGAGGCACAACGACTGGTACATGTTCCTGACCGACCAGGACGGCGACGACTTTGTCCGGGCGCTCGCCAAATTCGCGCAGGACAGCGAGCCAACCGAGGCTGAGCTCGGGGCGGGCGTCGAGGACCACCGGAAGTTCTATTTCGGGCAAACGGACAACCGCGAGCTGGATGGGGCGTTCGCGCGGAGCGCAATCATCTACGCCGACACGGAGAACCTCGGGGAGGAGGCTGACGCCGCCTACCTTGGGAACGTCGGCCCGTTCTGGCCGCGCAGCGTGACGTGGAAATTCAAGAGGCCGGACGGGATCACGCTCCCGGACCTCTCCGACGCCGAGCGGGACGCCCTCGAGGAGGCGAACATTAACTTCATGACAGAGGAGTACAAGCGCCAGTATGTAAAGAACGGCGTATGCTGGAACGGCGAGTTCATCGACATCCAAATGGGTGCGGACTACATCGCGAACAGGATGCGCAACGAGCTTTATGACGTCCTGCTGCAGACCGACACCGTGACATACGATGACGTTGGATTCAGCCTCACAGCCTCGGCTGTTTTCGCTGCCCTCAACCGTGGCGTGGACCTCGGCATCGTTGCCCGCGACCCGGAGAGCAACGCCGGGGTGTTCACTGTGGCCGTGCCGAGGCGCTCCGAAGCGACGGACGAACAGGCGCGTGAACGGAGCATGCCCGATATCCCGTGGGACGCGCTCGTCCAAGGGGCGGTTCACACCGTCAAAGTACGCGGGACGCTCAGGGCGTCCATGAGCGCATAGGAAGGAGGACAGAAAACAATGCCGGAAGTAATGACATACGATTGCAAAAAAGTCACGGTAGCCGCCAACGGACGCGTACTGACAGGATTTGCGGAGGACGGCGTGGTCGTCCTCACGCACAACAACGACATCGTCACGCCCTCGGTCGGCGCGAAAGGCGACGTCGCATACTCGGAAAACGCGGACAACAGCGGGAACGCCGCGCTCCCGTTCATGTCGACCTCCGCGTCCCTGACATACCTGCGCGACCTCTGCGCGAAGCGGAAACCGATCAGGCTCTCCATTTCGGACGCGAACGAGTCGGACGCGATAAAGGTCAATGAGGAGAAGTGCCGAATCCTCAAGATGCCGGACGCCCCTCGCAACAAAGAGCAGACGACCGTGACGGTCAACGTTTTCATCCCAGACCTCAATTACAGGTAGCGCGGCATGCCTAAATACAGGCGCAGCAGGTGGCCGGGGAAACCAGAGGCTTTATCAGAAAGGAGATACCGAGAATTCATGGCGAAGCAAAAGACGATAACCCTCCACGGCAAAGAATACACGCTCCAGAGCGTCAGCCCGACGTGGTACATGGAACAAAACGACAAGCACGGCATGACCGGCGGCGGCAAGAGGGAGACCTCCCAATACATGGACACAATGTTTCGAAACGCCGTGATCTCGCCTGCAGAGATAGCCAATAAAGGCATGTCCTTCTTCGACGAAACGGACGACATAAAGACCGCCGTCGCCCTACTGAAAGCAATCGAAGAATTTTTTCTCGAATGAGCGGAGCGTAGGGGCTGCGCACAAACGCGCACGGCGCAACAAGGAATTCTGGTGCTACGTCTTCGCGGTGGACGGGATCGGCTACGCCGACCTCAAGGCGATGGATCTCGCGGAATACCAGGAGGCGGTCGAGGCGCGGGTTATCTGGCAGGACGAATGGCGTCCCAAAATAAAAGGCGAGTAGCCGCCCTTAACAGGCGGTCGGGCGGCGGCTCGCTTATCCCGAGGTGGTGAGTGCATGGCGGACAGCAGGGAAGTAACCTATAAAATCGGGACGGACACGTCCGAGGCTCAGAGCAACGTCGACCGTCTGGCAGAGGGCATCGGCAGCATAGAGACAGCAGCGGGCAAGGTTGCAACCGGCGCACAAACGGCCGCGTCGGCAGTCAGCGAGATGGGGTCTGCCGGAGCGGCAGCGGCGAGCGTAGCAGGGTCCGCAGCATCCAAAGCCGCCGCAGATTTCAGCGGCATGGGCGACGGCGCCAGCGCGAACTTCCGAAAAATGGGGGCCGACGCCGACTCCTTCGGCGCAGCATTTAAAAAAAACACCGCCGAAGCTATTAAGGACGGACAATCACTCGCCAAGAGTTTTCAAACGGGCGTCGGCGGCGCGATCGCATTCACGGAGAAGAAATTTCAAGGCTTCAGGAAAAGTGTTGCGACCGGAGCGAGGGCGATCGGAACGGCGTTCAGGCACCCGATACAGACTATACGCGGCAAACTGGTAGAAGCGCTCGACGACTCCGGGAGCGCGGCGCGTGACCTTGGAACACAAGCAGACCAGACCTCGAAAGACCTCAATAATATGGGGGAAACTGGAGCGAAGGCTGCAAGCGGGATTGAAAAGAGCCTCCAGAAACTGATCAAGACGTTTATAGGCTTCGCGGCCATCAAAAAAGGCATCGACAGCCTGAAGCAATTCGTAAGCGGCGCTCTGGACGCCGCAAAAGCCGGGGAGAGCGTCGGCGCACGGTTCGACGCCGTATTCGCGGGGACTCAAGCGGAGGAGTGGGCCAACACTTACAGCCGCGCCGTGAACCGAAGCACCAACGAAGTCAAGGGCTTCATGATCCAGAACCAGGTCATGTTCCGGGAGCTCGGCATGACCGGAGATGTCGCGAGCGAACTGTCGGCAATCACGACCTCGCTCGCCTACGACTTCGGCAACGCATTCAAAATTAGCGACGCGGACGCGCTGAGCGCGATCCAGAGCGCGATACAGGGTAACTCCTCCGCGCTCCTGGAATTTGGGATAAATCTCGACGACGCAACAATCGCCAACGAAGCCATGAAGCTGGGGATCGCCACGGCGCTTGACGAACTCGACGAAGCGACGCTCGCGCAGCTAAGGATGAACGCCATCCTGGAGCAGAGCGCCGGGATACAGATGGCGGCGATAAACCAGACCGAGGGCCTGACGAACAGCACGAAGAGCCTCAAGGGGATCTGGGATAACTTCATGGCCGACGCGGGCGCCAAGTTTGCGCCCGTGATGGAAAAACTCTTCGGGACGATCATGAACGCCTGGCCGAAGATCGAACCCATGCTAATGGGCCTCGTCGACGTTTTGTCGGACGGCTTGTCCGAGGCGCTCCCTATAATAGCGGATCTCGGGATGACGCTCCTACCGATCCTGACCGACGTGCTCGGGATCGTATTCAGGGCGGCGGTGCCGCTGCTGGGGCTTTTCGGGGATTTGGCAAGCCAGATACTGCCCCCCGTGGCCGCCGTGGTCAAGGAGCTAGCCGAACGGCTGCTCCCTCCGGTCGTCACCGTGATTGAAGCGCTGCTCCCGCCGCTCGCGGAGATCGTGATGTCAGTCCTGCCGCTCATCATGCCACTGGTCGGCGCCCTGATGCCAATCCTCGATGTGGCCATAACCCTCCTGTCGCCAATCCTCGACCTCATATCCGCGCTCTTGCCGCCCATCGTCGGCTTGATTTCGACAGGGGTAACGCCGCTGATATCTGTCTTTTCGTCGCTGATCAACACCATCCTGACGCCCCTGACCCCGCTTATACAGATGATCTCCAAGCTGTTCACGGAGAGACTCGGGCATGCGATCAGCGCAATAATGCCGATAATCAACGGGCTCAAGGGCATCTTCACCGGCCTGATCGATTTCTTTAAGAATGTATTCGCAGGGAACTGGAGCGCAGCGTGGGAAAGCGTCGTGGGCATATTCCGCTCGGTTTGGGACACAATGGTCGCCATTTTCAAGGCTCCGGTCAACTTCATAATCGATGGAATAAACCTGTTCCTCGGCGGCCTAAACCAACTAAAGATACCCGACTGGGTGCCGGGCATAGGGGGCAAGGGGATAAACATCCCGCTGATCCCGAAGCTCGCGGAGGGCGGATTCACACAGGGATTGTCAATTGCAGGGGAGAAGGGGCAGGAAGCCGTCATATCATTTGACAAATCTTTCCGCGACGAGAACCTCCTTTACTGGCAGCGGGCCGGAGAGATGCTCGGGGCGTTCAGGCAAAAGGGCACAGCGCCCGCCGCCGACAAGAGCGAGCAGCTCGCGGCCAGCTCGACCACAAACAACAACACCCGTGCGACGTCCAGCTTCGAGCCAAAGATAGAGATCGCCGTGCATGGCAACGCGGACAGCGCAGCGATCGACGAAATGACAGCCAAGCTAAAAGCCATGTGCAAAGAACTATATGTGGAGATGCGTCATGACGAGCTGGCCACCATGACGCTCAAGAACGCATACGCGTAAGGAGGCGATCAGGAAATGGCGTATACGATAGAGGGCCGGAAAAGCGGCGTCGTCCGCTTCGTCCCGGACGACAGCGGGACGATCCGGAACGAGAGCATAAGCCTCGCCAGCAAGGTCACCTCTAACCCCGTCGAGAGCGGGGCGGACATAACCGACCACATCGTCAACGAGACGGCGCGGTTCAATGTCGCCGGAACGATCATCGGCGGGGACAAGGCGATCAACGCGCTGAAGGCCATGCGGGACAAGCGCGACATCCTGACCTACACCGGGCGCAGCCGCATGACCAACCTCGTGATAACCTCCCTGACATTCGACTTCAGCGTGACGAATAAAACGGGCTGCGCGTTTCGGGCAGCCTTTCAGGAGATCCAGCTCGCCACATCGGAGCGCGTGGAGGTCGGGAAAATGCCCCCCATGACGGTACAGGACGCAGGGAAAGCCTCGACCGCACAAGCAAGGCAAACCGCCAACGCGGGCATGCAGACGACCGTAGCGCAGAACATTAGCAGTTCTGCGTATGCCAGCTACGTCGCCTCCTACACAGGTGGCAGCAGCAGCGGCCCGACGACGCGATCGACCGCCAGCTACAGCGGAATATCGCGGGACTAGGAGAAAACGATGGCATTGCAGCTTATCAGCCTCGGACACGAGGTCTCTTACATCGACATAAGCGCCGACCGCGTGCCCTGCACCTTTTCGGTGAAGCTGACTGACAAGACATTTACCCTCACATTCAAGTACAACGACGTCGGCGGGTTTTTCACTGCAGACCTTTCCGAGGTGGGCGGCGAGGTCCTCGCTTTCGGCGACCCGGTCAGATACGGCCGCCCGATGTTCGGCAGCATCGAGGACGAGCGGTTCCCATTGCCCGTGATAATACCTCAATGCCTGACGGGAGAGGAGATCAGCGAAGTGACCGAGGGGAATCTCGGAAACGCCGTGCGCCTTTATCTCCACGACAGGAAGGTGGGATAAATGGCATACTGGATACGCGACGCCACGCTCCAGATAAAGAACAGGCGGTACACGCTGGAGAAACTCGATTTCTCGTTTGACATACCGTTCGAAGACAGCGATGAGCTGACAACCGCGATAATAACCGCCACGAACCTCGCTGCGAACACCAGGAACAACATCCGCAGGGGAGACCCCGTCATCGTGAACGCCGGGTACGAGGGCGACATAGGCTGCATCTTCGTCGGCAAAATCGCGGGGCTATCGCACAAGAAAGGCGCTACGGACTGGACGTCGAAGATCACCGCAACAGTAGCGCTCGACGAATGGCTGCATGGCAAGGTCAACAAGACCTACAAGCAGGGCATAACCGCAAAGGCGATGATGACAGACCTGCTCAATATTTTCGGGCTGGAGGTCGGGGCGTTCGAACTCGCGAATAACGTGGTCTACCAGCGCGGGCGCGTCTGCAGGGGCAAGCTAAAGGACGTCCTGCGGGAGATCGTCGTCAGCGACTGCAAAAGCCGCATGATGATCCGGCCGACAGGACAACTGATCATTAACAAGCCTGATGAGGGCGTCACTAAAGGATACCTCCTGACGGCCAAGACCGGGCTGCTGAAATCGACCGACGAAAGCGAAGCCATTAGCATAGCGACGGCGCTGAACACGCAAACAGGGCCGGACGAAAAAGAGGAACACCTGAAGACCCGCGCCAGCCTCCTCAACTACCGCATCGGCCCGGCCGACCTGATCCGTATCGAGTCGCATGACCTCAATGGGAGATTCATGGTTGTTCGGGGGCGCCACTTCGGCAGCAGGAGCGGGGACTGGAAGACAGAGATGGAGCTACGCCCCGTATGAGAGACGTAAACCAAAAGCGATACCAAGACGCACAAGACAAAGGGAACCGCGAGGCAGTCAACGTCGCCGCGATCGTCAGGGTGACAGCATTCAATCCGGACAAAATGACCGTCGACGTGCAGCCCATATCGCAGTATCTCGAGGGCGGCGCCTACCAGAGCCAGCCACCGATACTCGGCGTCCCCGTAGCACACACAAGGAGCGGAGGCTTCATAATCCGGCCGTGGATTAAGGAGCACGACGTCGGGCTGGTGGTCTACGTCGACCATGACATAGACAAAGCCGTCGCGGAGGGTAAAGAGTGCCAGCCGAACACGGAGCGAAACCACTCGACAAGCGACGCCGTGTACATCGGGGGGATCGCTACTGGCAACGCCCCTGCCCCCAGCCTCCCGAAAGACGCCGCAATAATCGCGACGGACGACGGCGGCACTTACATAGCCATCAAACCAGGACATATTGAGATCGTAGGCAACGTCACAATCAGCGGCAGCGTCGAAGCCTCCGGAGAAGTCAAAGCCGGAAGCATTAGCCTATCGGCACATACCCACAGCGGAGTAGAGACAGGCTCCGGCTCGACAGGCCAGCCGCAATAGGAGGATCAAACATGTCAGACGAAAACATGAGCCTCCGGATCGACCCGGACAGCCGGGATATCGTGATAGGCGAGGATGGCGTCATGGGGTTGATATTCGGAGACGAAACAACAGTGCAAGGAATTCGCTTAACGCTCCAGACGTGGAAAGGCGAGTTTGCGCTCGACACCATGCACGGCACGGAATATGGCCGTATACTCGGCAAGAAGCCGCACGAACTGCAAGATGACGAAATAGGCGAAGTAATCCGCGAGGCCGTGTTCCAGGAACAAGACGTATCGCACGTTGACGCGCTGACCAGCGAGATCAACGGCAAGGCGGCTGACATAACGCTGGAGGCGGCGCTATACAGCGGCAACCGAATAAGCATGGAGGTGAGGGCCTGATGGCGACTGCAGACGACTGGGGCTTGACAGACAGGGGATTCCGTCGCCCGACCTACGCCGAAATCCTCGACGCACTGGAATTCAAAGCGCGGGAATTGTTTGGGAGCAAAGCCAACCTGACGGTGCGCTCGCCGCTCGGTGTTTTCCTGCGGATATTCGCATGGGGCCTTAATTTGCTGTTCTCGACCATCGAAGACGTCTACAACAGCCGATTCATTGACACCGCAATTGGAGCGAGCCTCTACAACCTCGGGAGGGCAATAGGTCTGCGCCTGCTCTCGGCGCAAAAAGCGGTAGGGTACCTGCAAATCACGGGAACGGATGGAATGACCGTCCCGGTGGGCTGGCTCGCCGCGACGACTGCCGGGGCGCAGTACGTCGTCGTGAGCGAGCGCGTCATAGAAGATGGCGCCGCTACCGTCCCGGCGGCTGCAATGCTCGCCGGCCCGGACGGGAATACGGCGGCGGGGACGATAACGACGATCGTGAACCCGATAGAAGGGATCTCGGCCGTAACGAACCCGAAAGCCTTTGACGGTGGCCGAAACACCGAAACAGACCCGGAGTACCGGGCGCGCTATTACGAGTCGGTCGACATCGGAGGAGGCGTCAATGTCGACTCGATATCCGCTGCGCTGCTTCAGGCGGGAGCCATGAGCGCGGTCGGATACGAAAACGTCACCGATGCCCCGGACGAAGACGGCGTGCCTGGACACGCCTTCGAAATGGTCGTATACAGGCTTCTGGACGGAGAGGTGGCAACGATCATATTCAAGCTCAAAGCCGCAGGGGTCCAGACCCACGGAAACACGACCACAGCGGTCATTGCAGCAAATGGCAGGGTATTCGACATCAATTTCAGCCGTCCGTCGACCGTCCTGATTTACATCAGAATCTCAAGCCTTAAGACAGATTCAAAGGCTTTCCCGGCCGACGGGCTCGACCGGATAAAGCAAGCCCTGCTCAACTACGTCGGCGGCAACGTCCGAGGCGGGCTGACCATAGGCGTGGACGTGGTGTTCAACCGCCTGTATGCCCCGGTTTTTACTGTCCCCGGCGTAATCGACTTCGACCTGGCAATATGCAGCGACGGCGCGAATTACGGCACTGCCAACATCCCTATAACCAGTCGGCAAAAGGCGGTGGTCGAGGAGGGGACGGTGACCTTTGCGTGAATACAAGAGAGCGCATAATAGAGCTGGGGTTTCTCCGGGTCATGCTCGACGCCCTGACCAACGGGTACAATCGGAAAGACATCCGCAACGCCCGGCGCGGCCTCCCGCTTGAGACGAACATCGGGCGGCTCTTCGCCACTCTTGCCTACGGGCTGGACATCATCCAGGAGCAGAGCGACAAGATGCGCGAGTGGGACGACCTAGACAAAGCGGAGGGCGTAGTGCTTGATCGCCATGCAGCAAACTACGGCGTCAGGCGCGACGGCGTGAGCGACGAATACCTCCGGCTGCTGGTCAAGGTCAAGATGATCGCGCAGATATCCGGCGGAGACATCGACACACTGATCAGGGCCATATCCGCGCTTTTTGACATCCCGCCGGAAGTTGTGGATTTGCGCGAGGTATACCCGGCAAAGGTAGCGATTTACATAAACGAGGACGAGCTCAACGGGGCGAAAATGCAAGCGGCAGCCATCATCGCCGCATTGGCGAAACGCATAGTGGCGGCGGGAATAGGATTTGATCTCCATGTGCAGCTAAACCCCCTCCGCTTTGTAAACATCGAACGCATAGTATTCGTAAACTTAAAAATGCGCTTCAGCGTCAAAAACAAGAATCACCAGACTATCTGCTCAAGTGTACGCATGGCAATACGAAATGAAAACAGACTGGCAGGAAAGGTCTTGATCGATGACCGCTGGCGGCTGGATGGCACATGGCGGCTAGACGGTACCCGGAACCTATCCAACAGATACGCAGAGGAGGAATTATAAAATGTCAGCAGCTAACAGCGTAACCACCATACACCGGCGAGCAAGCCTCGCCAGTATAACGAGCGGCGCGAGTCAATCCATAGCGCCAATAGGATGGGTGGCGTTTGGGGACGGGGGAGTAGACACCTTTGGCGACCCGATACCGCCAGACCCCGCAGCGAGCGGGCTGAACAACGAACTGGCACGCTACCCAATCGACGAAGTACTGTACCCAACGCCGACCACGGCGCAATATGTATGCACCATCCCGGCAGCTGACCTGCCCGGCGCACAAATAAGCGAAGCGGCGCTTGCCGACAGCGGCACAACCGGCGGAATCTGCGCCATCATAACAATGTTTGCAAAGCAAAAAGATCCCGGAGCATCGTTCACGTTTACGCTCGACGATGAGTTTTGAGTTTTAGGAGGAGTGATAATGGCTGACCCTATATACGACATACCGGATAACCCCACGTACAACCCAGAAATCCGGAAGCTGCAAGATATGGACCGCGCTCACGCGAGTACTGTTTTTAACCCGCTCATACAACAAATGGCAGATAACACGCACTATCTGAAGCTCGGACAGGACGCTGTTGATGCGCAATTGCGCGGTATTGCGCACCACGTCTACACCGGCTTTGGTACGGACCTTGCTGTCAAACATGCAAGCGAGATTGCTGGGTTTTCTTCGGTATGGGAATGGATTCAGGCGCGGATCAGAGAAGGG
>Ga0123353_10000478_pt1 | contig 49513 bp, 48 predicted proteins | sample TergutLab28metaG_3_FD_92763 | JGI IMG/M metagenome (GOLD analysis project Ga0123353, IMG submission 92763) | Labiotermes labralis P3 segment gut microbial communities from Petit-Saut dam, French Guiana - Lab288 P3 | ecosystem: Host-associated > Arthropoda: Insects > Digestive system > Gut ... | reverse complement strand
GGGGTTGGCTTCGTCGTCGAGGGCGGCCACACCCAGCAGCGTCACCCCAGCTTCGCGCAGTCGGGTCACGCTCGCCATCAACGAGGCGACGGAACCTCCTTCTTCGAAGTCGCTGACCAGGGCAAGGACGGTCCGTGTCGGGGTGCGCACGAGGGTTTCGCAAAAGGCCATGGCCCGGGCGATATCCGTGCCGCCGCCAAGCTGGGCGGTCATGAGGACGCCGACGGGGTCGTCGGCCATGTGGGTCATGTCGACCACGGAGGTGTCGAACAGGACCAGGCGCACGTTGACTCCGGGCAGCCCAGCCAGGATCGAGGCGCACACCGCCGAGTGCAGCACCGACGCGGCCATGGACGCCGACTGGTCGACGAGCAGCACCACGTCCCACGGCAGGCGGCGCTTGACACGTGAGACGAACCGGGCTCGGTCGATGAGCAGGCGGCGTTCGTCGGGGTCCCAGTGCGTGAGGTTCTCGCGGATGGTGCCACGCCAGTCGAAGTTCTGCGCCAGAGGCACCACTGACCGGCGGAAACGGTCGCGTCGGCCGGTGAGCGTCGCGGTGAACGTGGCCTTGATCCGCCGGACGATCTCCTCGACCACCCGGGAGATGACGGTCCGCAGCCCCGCTTCGAGGTTGGCGTCCAGGCGTCCGCGCACCCGCAGCATCGCCGCACCCAGCTCGGGGCTGGGTTCCAGGCTCGCCGCAGTGTCAGCGTCGGCGAGCATGTCGGTCAGGCCGTACCGCGCCACCGCCTGGGTCTGGAGGCTCTCGAACGTCGAGCGGGGGAACAACGCGCGGGTGCGTTCCAACCAGCTGATCGCTGTGAGGGCCGAAGGGTCCAGGGAGCCGGAGCGCCGCTGGTCATCTGGTGTGCCGATGCGGTGCCCGCGCTCGAGGTACTCGCGGTCGTACAGGTAGCCCAGCACCTGGTCCAGCTCGACGTCGTCGCCGGGGTTGGCCGGTAGCGACGGCTGGGCGTAGCGGCCCAGCACCAGGCGCCAGCGTCGGGCCTGTTCGTCCATGGAGGTCTGGTTCACAGCACCGCCCAGTTGGTCAGCCCGTCGTCGGATAGTGACGCCAACAAGGCACGTTCCACGGCGGTCCCGGCCTCCAGGTCCCCGGATGTCGCCGCGACCGTCGCGGCGACGGCCGTGACGTCTGCACCGGTGCGGGCGGCGACACGTTCGGCGACCTTGGCTGTCTCGAACGGGCGCAGGCGGGTGAACGACCGGCGCAGCTCGGGCAAGAACGAGAGGAACGCATCGGAGTCCAGGGTGGCGACCACGGTGTCGACCGCGTCGAACAGCTCGGGGACGTGCAAGAACAGGTCCGGGGCGGCCTGCATGAACCCGTCGAGGAACCGCACGGCGTACCCCGGGTCCGCGCCGGGCCCGAACACGGTCTGCACGGCTTTGGCCAGGGCCTCGTCGGTGATGTCTCCGCTCACACACCCCAGGGCGAGCACCGCCCCGCGCACCCCAGGCGAAATGTCGGAGCGTTCACGCAACCGGGCGAAGGCGTCGTGGACGACCTGGGCCGACAGGTCGTCGTCACCGAGCTGGCGCAGCAGGTCATAGGTGCCCACGACCGCTCCGACCACCTCGGGTTCGTCCTCGGCGGCCACTGTCGCTGACCCGTCGAGCAGGTACGCCAGCTGGGGCAGCGCCCGAGCGACGAGCGCGAGCAGCCGCTGCGGTTCGGCGAGGTCTAGCAGCTCACGTGAACGCCACAGGCCCAGCAGGCGGCTGGTCGTGCCGAGCACTGATGCCAGGCCAGGGTCTTGTTCGACCATGTGGTCCAGCCGGGTGGTCAGGCGTACCACTTCGTCGGCCAGGCCCAGGAGGGCCGCCTGGGCGATCGTCGCTGCGACTGCCGCGGACGACCGTTCGTCGGCTGACGGTTCCTGCTTGTGCAGCCGGTGCTGCGCGGCCTCGGCCAGGGTCGTGCCGTGGGAGACCAGGGCGACGAGCTCGGCTTCGACCATGGGGGTCCACGCGTAGGTCCACTGCTCACGGATCCGGTGCAGACCACGGCCCGCGACGTAGTCCGGGCCTGCGACCCGTTCGGCAAAACCCGTGCCCAGGTACGACATGAGCCACAAGAATCGGCTGCGTGCCCGGGCGCTGGCCGAACGGCGCACGTCCAACGTGGTCGTGTGCCGCGCCGAGTCGGTCACGACCAGGCGCAGACGCCGGGCAGTGGTCCGGGCCTCGTCGACTATCGGCGGCGCCGCGGTCCCGGCTGGCACCTCGCCCAGGCGCGACCCGCCGAACACCTGCCCGATGGCGTCGCGTACTGCTGGGGGCATCGACCCGTCGGCGAAACACGAGGTGCACGCGTCGAGCAGGTCCGCGCGCCCGGGGTACGGGTGGCCGCGCAGGTCCGCCAGGCGTTGGGCGTGCAGGCCCGCTTCGATGAGGCTCGCCACGGACAACCGGTCGGACGTGCCCGCGTCGTTGGCGGTCCGGGCGATGTCAGCCAGGCACCCCAAGGCCACCGGCTCGGTGGTGGTGGCATCCCACTGGTGCTGGTAGAACCCTGGGGCGCGGATCCCCGCGCCGTACCCGGTCAGGGCGTTGAGCCTGGTCAGGTCGTAGCGGATCAACCACGCTGGCTGGTCGTGGCTTTCGGTGACGGCCTCGCCCAGGTCGTCGGCGCCGGGGACCGTCACCCCCAGCAGGTGGGTGGCCAGGGCCTCGACGAGGGCCAGGGTGTGGAACGCCCCAGTGACGACCACGAGCGGCCCGTCGACCTGCTCGCGCCACCGCCGCACATGGTGGACCATGACCGCCTCGCGTGGCAGCGACCCCTCGGAGGCCAGCACCTGCGGCTCGTAGTCCAGGCGCGCCATGGCGCTCCAGGCGAACACGTCGTCGAACAGTTCGCGCCAGGGCGTTTCCGGGCCGCGCAGCTCGAACAGGTGCTCCCACAGCTCGTCGTGGTCACGGCAGTGCTCAGCGCGGGCCAGGGCGGCCAGGGCCTGGCTCTGGGCGTAGTACCGCTCTGAGCGCAACGCACCGGTGTCGTCGCCGTCGTCGTTGTCGTCGGCCCAGGGGCGGTCGATGAACGCCGCAGGGATACCCCGGGCGGCGGCTTCGCGCAGGGCGACCCACTCGGGGGAGAAGTCCGCGAGAGGGAAGAACGTGCTCGTCGGGTTGCCGCCAGCATCGTGCCGGACGCTGAGGACTGCGACCGGTGGGCGCGTCGCCGGGTCGCTGAGGGCACTGAGCAGTTGGTCGTAGTGGGACGGCCCTTCGACGAGGACAGCGCCCGGGTCGACCTCCCGCACGAGGGCCATCACGCCGCGTGCGCACGCTGGGCTGTGGTGCCTGATGGGCGCAAACCACACGCCGTGCTCGGCACCCAGCCGGTCACGCAGCGTCCGGGCCCCAGCGAGCCGCGCAGGAAGGCCGGTCGACGTCATCTCAGCGCCAGGCTTGGGAGGCCGCAGACTGGAAGACCTTCCACGACGGGTCACGCCGGGCCCGTTCGCGGACCACCGTGTCGAGGTAGAACCGCAACCGTTTGGCGTCTTCGGCGGAGTCTTTCAGGGCCACCCCTGCGAGCTGGCGGGCGACCTGCGCGGGTGTGACAGTGCCGTCGCCCAGGTGCCGTGCCTCCAGGGCTGCGGCGACTGCGACGTTCACCGCTTCGGCGGTGGACATCACCGTCTCGGGGCGTTTGATCGTCGTACCTTCGGCGGTCGCCCCGGTGCGTAGGTCGCGGAACGCGGTGACGAGCAGGTCCAGGACCGGGCGGTCCACGGTGACCTCGGCGCGCTGGTCTCCCAGCTCGGCGTCGAGCTGGCGCCCGACGAGCTCGATCTCGAACTCACGGTCAGCGATGGGGTGGACCGTCTCGAAGTTGAACCGGCGTTTGAGCGCGGCGGACATCTCGTTGACACCCCGGTCGCGCAGGTTCGCCGTGGCGATGACGTTGAACCCCGGGCGCGCGGCGACCCTGGCCTGCGAACCGAGCTCGGGGACCATGAGCTGTTTTTCCGACAGGATCGAGACCATGGTGTCTTGGATCTCTGGGGCGGCGCGCGTGATCTCCTCGAACCGCACGACAGCCCCCAGCTGCATCGCCTGGTACACCGGCGAGGGCACCAACGAGCGTTCGTTCGGACCTTCGGCGAGCAGCAGCGCGTAGTTCCACGAGTAGCGCACATGGTCTTCGGTGGTGCCCGCCGTGCCCTGCACCGTGAGGTTCGACGTGCCGCACACCGCCGCAGCCAACAGCTCAGACAGCATGGACTTGGCTGTGCCTGGTTCACCGACGAGCATGAGCCCTTGGCGTCCGAGCAAGGTGACGACCGCACGGTCGACCAACGGGTCGTCGCCGTAGAACTTGCGGGTCACCCCGGTCGTGTCGTCACCGATGACGAACGACCGCACCGCCCGCGCCGACAGCCTCCACCCCGGCGGGACGACAGCCCCCATACGCTCGTCGCGTTCACGCAGACGTTCCAGCTCGTCGGCGTACCGGATCTCCGCCGGGACGCGGATCGAGTCGGCGTCGGGCGTCAGTGCGGTCGTTCGCTCCTTGGTCATGTGCTCTCCTGGTCCGGTCGAAGGGTTGGGTCAGTCCAGGCTCACATCGCGCTCTTGGCTTCCCAGTCTGGGTCGAAGGTTCCGGCCTGCGCCACATAGGCGTAGTCGGCGTAGCACTCGGCGAGCAAGATCGGCGGGACGTCGCACAGCGGCACCTGGCGCCCAGCACGTTCGAAGGTCAAGCACCGTACCGCAGCAGGGATCTGCTCTTCGGGCAGGAAAGACCCGGTGAACTCGATGACGACGCGGATCCGTGCGCTGGGCAGCTCTTTGGAGTACTCGCAGAACCAGCCACCGTCCTCGGCCATCCCACGGGTGTACCCGCGTTTGGTGGCCCGTCCGCGGATCGCGAACGAGTCTGACAACCACCCCAGGTGGTCGTCGAACGCGGTGGCGCCCGCGGCGGTGGCGGGAGCGGGTTCGGTGAGCTGGGGGAACAGCGGCTTGACGTCGTAGTCGGCCAGGTGGGCCTGCCACTGGTCGGCCTCGGCGGCGGTGATGGTGGCGCGGTGTGCCAGGCCCACGTGGCCGCCCTGGGGCAAGGTGACGGTCTCGTCGTCGGCGTCGAGCAGCTCACCGTCCGCGCTGGGGCGGAACAGGCTGTATTGGCCGTCGGGCGTGGCCGAGGTCTGCCACACCAGGGTCGACAGGAGGTGGCACATGATCGGGTGGGCGACCAGCTCGTCCCAGACTGGCACGTCCCAGGTGCGGCCAAGGCACATCGCTTCGAACAGCCGCGAGGTCTGCAACGACGCGACCTGGGTGAGCTCTTTCTTCGACGTGGTCAGCTGTTTGCGCGACGCGGTGGCGGTCTCTGCGTCGTCGTTCACCCCGGGTTGTGGCAGGGCTTTGAGCGGTTTGCCATCGGCGTTGGACACCTCGATGGTGAAGGCGCCCGTCTTGGGCGAGCGGGTGATCCGCCCGGTGAACACCCGGCGCCCGTAGTCGAGGCTGAGCACACCTGTGTCGTCGAAACCTGCGGTCGGGATGGTCCGGTCGGCGAGCTCGTCGAGAGTCCACCCGCACCGCTCGGCGATCTGCTCGGCGAGCTCACCGGCTTTGGCCCGGACGGTTTCCTGCTTGAACTTGCGTGCCACCGACAGCACCAGCTGGATCGCTGACGGGTCGTCGTTCGCCGCCGCCGCGATGACCAGCGCCTCGACCTGGGCCCGGCGCTGAGGGTTGTCGCGGATGTAGCGCTGGCACACCGCCAGGACATGGTGCCCAGGGGCCCCTGAGGTCAGCGCGAGCAGGCCTTTCTCGCTGATCGCCGACCCCAGGTACTCGCGGGCCTTCTCGCGGCGCAGCTCGTCGAACACCTGTTCTTTGGTCATCTGGATGTACGCCTGTGCCCATTCGGCACCAGAGTGGTACTTGGCGTAGGACTGGTAGTCGCGGTACCGGGCGTCGACGTTCGCCTCAGCGTGCGCACGGCACACCTCGTCCGACGGGTGCGCGGTGTCACGTGAGATCCACGCGTCTAGGACGAACGTTCCCAGCGCCTCCTGGCTGGCGGTGTCCAGCAGCGACACGTACACGCCGATGAGTCCCGCCCCGACGGGGTCTTTGAGCTTGACCGCCAGGACCGCCCACCAGCGGATGGTGTCCGGGTCGACCGGGCTCCCGTCAGCCCACCGGCACGCAGGCAGTGCGTCCAGCGGGAACCAGGCCATCCCTGCCGGTGCTTTGCCAGCCAGCCCTTTGGTGGCCGCCGTGGCGAGCACCTGCGGTGTCAGGTGCGCCGAGATGTCGTCGCCCAGTATCCGCAGCGCGGTGAGCATGGCCGCTTGCGGTTGTTCGCGCTTCTCCTTGGCCAGTGCGGTGCGCAGCACCTCCACACCGCCAGCATCGCCGATACGCCCGATCCACGCCGCAGCGGCGGCGCGGACCTCGCCCTTGCCGCTCTTCAGGCCCTCGGCGGCGATGGCCAGCGCGTCAGGCCGGTTTTCCAGCATCTGCTGGGCGGTGAGCCGGTGCGTCTTGGTCTCTCCGGTGGCGATCTCGGCGACCACCGGCAGGTAACGCGTCGGCACGGCCGGGAATGCTGCCAGGATCTGCAGCGCGGTGCTCAGGTCCTCCGAACTGCTGCTGGCCGCGTCCAGGGCCTGGTCGACCCGCTGGGGGTTCTCGGCGAAGAACGGCCACACCCGCTCAGCGGCGGTCTCGCCCCAGCGGACAGACCGGAAGACGATGCCGGCGACCGTCCCGACTGGGTCCGCGATCCCCAGGAGTGCCAGGGCCTGCGCGAGGGAGCGTGGGTCGGTGTCGTTGCCCACCAGCTGCGCCAGGGTCGACTTGTTCAGCTGTGTGTGGTTCTTGTGCTGGGTCGTGCTGGCACGCGCCGAGTGCAGCAACGTGAGGTTCTGCCCGGCGAACAGGTCGTTGGGCAGGACGGTGGCAAACCCGGGCCGGTCAGCCTCGCCGTTCAACCAGTCCCGGACCGTGGCGATCTGCTCTGGGCCGATGCGGCTCGCTGACTTGAGCTTCTTTGTCGCCCAGTCGGCCCACCAGTCTGTGCCCTGCGCCTTTCTCTCCAGCCCGTTGACCCATCTGTTCACCGCAGCGGTGAAGGCCGTGACGAACTCCTCGCCCAGCGCACTGGTGTCCAGCGGGGGAGCCGGGGGGATGTCGAGCTCGACCTGCGGGGCGGCGGTGACAACCTCGTTGCGCGTCAGCGCAGCGGAGAGCAGTTCGTCGCGTTTGCCGCCGCGGCGGCGCGCGAGTGCGTCGGCGAGCAGGGTGTGGCCTGCGTCGCCCAGCCGTGTTGTGAAGTCGATGACAGTGCCGATGCTCGCCGTCTTCGCCTCGTCCAGAGCAGCAGCAAGCGTCTGCGAGCGCAACGGTTCGTCCAGTCCTGGGGTCTTGATCTTCACCGACCAGTAGGACGACGCTGCCAGTGTCCCTCCGGTGACCAGCGTCAACGCTGCCTCCCGGACGGTCTTGGCCGGGCCCACCGCGTACTGCACGACCATCGGTGCCAGTGGTGGCACCAGCTTGGGGTACAGGGCGAACCACTCCAGCGCGCGTCGACGCCCCGCCGCGCTGGTGCCGATGGCCTGGGGGACCAGGGTGCTGTTCTGCCCGACGTAGCTGGCCCAGGCGCTGGCGGCGTGGGAGCTGCGGTTCTTCTTCCAGCTGGCCAGAGGGTTGGCATCCTCGTGCACGAGTATCGCGAAGAAGGCCGTCATCGCGGTCAGGGGGATGTGGTCTTCTGGGACCTCGCCGGCTGTCAGCAGCGGCACGACGAACGACGGGTCCCACATGAATGCCGGACGCGCTGCCGCGCTGTCCGCCTTGTCCCGGCCGTCTTGCAGTGCCCAGAACCATGACGGCACTCCTGGCGGGCACTGCGTGTCCGCGGTGTACGCCGACGCCCGCGACAAGACCTGCCCGAGCCGCACCCACTGCTCGTCGGTCATCAAGGAAGGGTCTGCGGCCAACGTTGCCCACGTCTTGTTCCGTATGTCCTTGTCCCCGATGAAGATCGAGTAGTACAGGCTTTCGACGAAACGCTCGACGACCCTGGCCTTGACCGACAGTGCCTTGGCCGGTTCGTGTCCATCGCAGACAAACCCGCCGATCAGGGCGGCTTCTTCGGGGTATTCTTTTGCAAGCGTCCTGAGCAGTGCTTCGGCGGGATGTGTTTTGAACATGGTCACCTTTCGCGGAGGCAAAGGATGCATTTTTGCACCTGTTCGCCATGGTGTGGGCTGCCAGCGACTGTACCGGACACCGGGGGCAGTCGTAGCAGTTCTTGGCGTTCGGTGCCCCTGAAGGATGATGATGTTTCAGGCTGAAACACCTGTGCCGGCCAGTAGACCACAGCAGGTTGTCCTGACGGGCTTCGGCGATGTGGTCGTGGTGCCAACCTCAGCCTTTGGCCGCCGACCTCAGCCGTCAAAGACTGAGGTCGGCGACCAACGGCTGAGGTTGGCACCACCGGGTGACGTTCGTGGCTCAGGGGAAGACGCTGGGGACCCGGGGAGGACCAGCTAGGCGGCCGCCAGCCGGACCAGAGGGGCCAGGTCGATGCCGAGCGCCCGGGCCCGCAGCAGGTGGTCAGCAGCAGCGATGGTCCGCGCGTGCTCGTCGCTGGTCACGTCGGCCCCGTAGTGCGTGGCGAACCAGTCGGCGGTGGCGGCCCACGAGACCAGCGTCCAGCCATCGCCAGACTGGACCGGCGGGAACCCGCCAGGGCCGCGCTTGCCGTTGGCCAGCAACCGGACCGATTCGTAGGTACGGCCCACCCGCTGTGCGACGGTCTTGAGCGAGACCAGGTCTTCGTCCTCGAGCGCGACGACCCGGAAACCGGCCCGTGCGGCGTCGAGCCATGCCGAGATGATGGCCTCGGCGAGCGACTCGCAGCGGCGGTGGACGTGGATCACTCCTCGTCCACCGTGGGTGCCGGGGGTGGAGTCGTCGAAACCGGCTTCGTACAGCGCGTCGTACTCCTCGTCCACCGGTGGGCGGTCGAGGTAGATCGTGAACTCGTGCAGCTCCATCGTCCTCACTCCTGTCGGTGCTGGTGCCTGCTGGCGAACAGACGGATGTCTCGTGCGTTGTCCTCGGGGACCCGGGGCGTGGAGTAGACCGCACGGACGTCCCCGCAGCCCACACAGCGGACCATCCCCCAACGGTGACCTTTGTGGACCACGACGACCTCGAACCGGTCTGGGTCAAGCTCTGCCAGCGCAGCGTTGATCGCGTTTTTCGGGTGCCGCCCTGCGCTGATCATCTGTTGACTCTACACAACATGTTGTGCATGTACAACACCCGCGCAGGTTCGGCCACAGGCTGATGGTCGAGTTGACCGGGCGCGCCAGGTGCGACGTTCTGCCGCGCTCCCTGGCCGCGAGTAGCGTGGGAGCATGACGCGGATCGGTAGCAGTGACCTGGACGTCTTTCCGTTGGTGTTCGGGGGCAACGTGTTTGGGTGGACGGTGGACCAGGCGGCAGGGTTCGCGCTGCTCGACGCGTTCGTCGACGGCGGGGGGACGATGGTCGACACCGCGGACGGGTACTCGTGGTGGGTGCCGGGCAACGAAGGGGGCGAGTCTGAGACGGTCATCGGGGCGTGGATGGCCTCCCGGGGCAACCGTGACCAGGTGCTCGTGGCGACGAAGGTCGGGTGGGACCCGCGGTGCAAGGGCCTGCACCCGGACACGATCGTCCGAGCGGCCGACGCGTCGTTGACGCGGCTGGGGACCGACCGTATCGACTTGTATTACGCGCACTTCGACGACCCGGATGTGCCCATGGCTGATTTCGTCGGGGCGCTCAGCGCCCTGGTCGACGCAGGCAAGGTGCGTTACATCGCCCCGTCGAACTTCACCGCCGAGCGTCTGGACGAGTGGGCTGCGGTGACCGCTGCCCACGGCGCGCACCACGCGGTGGCGTTGCAACCGCACTACAACCTCGTCGAACGCGGTTTTGAGACCAATGGGTTGCGTGACGCTGCGACCCGGCAGAACCTGGGCGTCTTGCCGTACTTTGCGTTGGCCAACGGGTTCCTCACAGGCAAATACCGCCCTGGAGCGCGTGCCACCGGCGAGCGTGCCGCCAAGGCGGTGGCGCACCTGACCCCTCACGGCCAGGCCGTCTTGGGGGTGCTCGACCAGGTCGCTGCCACCCATGGCGTCGAGGTCGCGACTGTGGCGCTGGCGTGGTTGCGCGTCCAGCCGACAGTCGTGGCACCGATCGCCTCGGCGAGCCGCCTCGACCAGCTGCCAGCGCTGCTGGCCAGCGCCACCCTGGAGCTGTCCCCCGAGGAGATCGCCACCCTCAGCTCAACCTGATGAAGACACTGGGGACGGTTCCTCTGTCTTGCCTGGTCACGATCGAATTTGTTCAGGCGGGTCGTGGCGGGCCTCGCAGGAGTAGACGACAACGCTGGTCATCGCTGGGTGAGGTGCGCTCAAAGAGACCGATCACGTCGACAGCGCGCTGACCAGGCAAGACATAGGAACCGTCCCCATTGTCCGGGCCCGAGGGTCAGGGGCTGTCCCAGAAGGCGTACTCGTTGCCGAACTCCCGGCCGTGCAGGGTCTGGCGCTGGTGGGCGGTGAGCTGGGCGAGGTCGCACGCGTCGTCCCAGTGGTCGGCGACGGCGCCCCGGACACGGTCGATGATCGCCTCTGCGGCGGACGCCGAGAGTCGGGTGCGACGGCGCGGCACAGGCGCAGCTGTGAGGCCCGTTGCCCGTCGCGAGTGATACCGATCGCCTGGGTCGAGGTGGTCACAGACCTGGGCTGGGGGGCCAGGTCGTACGCCGGGGTGAGCGTGAGGCAGGACCTGTCCCAGAACGCGGCGTGGTTGCGCAGGTGGTCGTCGTTGTTGCCGACCAAGATGCTCAGCACGAGCCGGGTGAACACCTCGGTGAGGGTGGCCTGCACGTCGGTCCACGGGCCGGTGCGGATGGTGTCGGCGATCTGGGCGTAGGTCGCGTGGTGCGAGCCCATCTTGTTCATACCCAGCACCGTGAGCATCGAGACGACCTGCCGACGGGTGCGCACTCCCGCGCGGGTCGGGTGCGCCGGGCGGTCGAACCGGTCGACGAGCATGACCGTGCGGCCGCCAGCGGCCACCACCCTCACCGCGGGCACGGTGATGCCGGCGACGGTCTTCTGGTGCTCGTCGTACGCGTCAGCGATGTGCTGCTCTAACGTTCGGGTCGAAAACCCTGGACCCGGGCTGGCGGGCCGTGCCGGATAGGGTCGGGGGGTGGCTGATCCTGCGACGTACCGCCCTGGCCCGGGGGAGGTGCCTGACGCGCCGGGGGTGTACCGGTTCGCCGACGACCACGGGCGGGTGGTGTACGTCGGGAAGGCCAAGTCGTTGCGCAGCCGGCTGGCCAGTTACTTCGGGGACCTGTCGGGGTTGCACCCGCGGACCCAGCAGATGGTGACCACGGCGGCGAGCGTGCAGTGGACGGTCGTGGGCACCGAGGTGGAGGCTCTGGCGCTGGAGTACTCGTGGATCAAGGAGTTCGACCCGCGGTTCAACGTCAAGTACCGCGACGACAAGTCCTACCCGTACCTGGCGGTCACCTTGGACGAAGAAGTCCCGCGGGTGCAGGTGATGCGGGGGGCGCGGCGCAAAGGGACGCGCTACTTCGGGCCGTACGCGCACGCGTGGGCGATCCGCGAGACCGTGGACCTGCTGCTGCGGGTGTTTCCCGTGCGGACCTGCTCGTCGGGGGTGTACCGGCGGGCCGGGTCGTCAGGACGGGCGTGCTTGCTGGGGTATATCGACAAGTGTTCAGCGCCGTGCGTGGGACGGGTCAGCGCCGACGAGCACCGGGCGCTGGCCGAGGATTTCTGCGACTTCATGGCTGGGTCCACCGCGAAATTCACCCGGCGGCTGACAGCGCAGATGGAGCAGGCCGCAGCAGAGCTCGACTTCGAGCGGGCCGCACGTCTGCGTGATGATCTCGCTGCCATGGCCAAAGCGACCGAACGCAACGCTGTGGTGCTGCCCGACGGGACCGACGCCGACGTGTTCGCCCTGGTCGGTGACGAGCTGGAAGCCGCCGTCGCGGTGTTCCACGTACGCGACGGGCGGATCCGCGGCGAACGTGGCTGGGTCGTGGAGAAAGTCGAGGACATCGACGACGCGGCGCTCGTGCAACGGTTGTTGTCGCAGGTCTACGGCGGTGACGCACCTGCCGGGGTGCCGCGTGAGGTCCTGGTCCCTGTGCTGCCGACCGACGCCGACCAGGTCATGGCCTGGCTCACCCAGCGCAGCGCCCAGAGCGCCAAAGTTGCTGTGAGGGTGCCCCAGCGCGGTGACAAACGTGAGCTCGCCCAGCGGGTGGCGGCCAATGCCGAGCACGCCCTGGCCCTGCACCGCACCCGTCGCGCGGGGGACCTGACGACCAGGTCCCAGGCCCTGCGTGAGCTTGCTGAGGCTCTCGACCTCGACAACGCCCCGCTGCGTATCGAGTGCTACGACGTGTCGCACAACCAGGGCACCTACCAGTCAGCGTCCATGGTGGTTTTCGAAGACGGGTTGCCGCGCAAGGCCGAGTACCGGCTGTTCAACGTCCGCGGGCCTGACGGCGATGGTGCCGCCGACGACACCGCAGCCATGCACGAGGTGATTTTTCGCAGGTTCAAGCGTTACCTCGCAGGCCGCGACGGCGACGAAACCCCCGAGACGGGGGAGGTGGTCGAGCCGGCCGACCCCAAGGCCCGGCGTTTTGCCTACCCGCCGAACCTCGTCGTCGTCGACGGTGGTCCGCCGCAGGTCGCCGCTGCTGCTGCGGCCATGGACGAGCTGGGTGTCGCCGATGTGGCCCTCATCGGGCTGGCCAAACGGCTCGAAGAGGTCTGGTTGCCCGACGAGGAGTTCCCTCTCGTCCTGCCACGTGCCTCCCAGGGCCTGTACCTGCTGCAACGTGTGCGTGACGAGGCGCACAGGTTCGCCATCGCCGCGCACCGCAAACGCCGCAGCAAGGGGATGACGGCCTCGGTGCTCGACGACGTTCCGGGCCTGGGACCAGCCCGCCGCCAGGCGTTGCTCGACGCGTTTGGTTCTGTACGACGCCTGCGCCAGGCCACCGTCGACGAGGTCGCCGCTGTGCCGACCATCGGTCCGCATACCGCGCACGCTGTCGTACAAGCGTTTCACCCGGGTGAGGAATGAGGAGTCTCGCTGGGCAAAACCACCGGAGTCCGTTCGGCTGACCAGGCAAGGCCCTGTGCCCCCAGCCGTGCCAAGATCGAGATATGACCTCCGACGAGCCGTCGCCGACCACCGTCCCGACCGGGATCCCCGCGCTGGAGGCAGCTACTCCGGCACCACGTTCGGCCCACCCCCAGGTGGTGCTCATCACAGGGATGTCCGGGGCAGGCCGGTCGAGGGCTGCAGCAGCCCTCGAGGACCTCGGCTGGTACGTCGTGGACAACCTGCCTGTCCCGATGCTCGCACCGCTGGTGGGGATGATGACGTCCTCGTCGGCGCACGGGGTGCAGCGTCTGGGTGCGGTGATCGACGCCCGCGGGCGTGACTTTGCCCAGCTGCTCGGCGAGCTCGACAGCCTGGGCAACAAAGGTGTGGACGTCCACATCATGTTCCTGGACGCCTCTGACGAGGTGCTGGTGCGCCGGTTCGAGTTCGTCCGGCGTCCCCACCCCTTGCAGGGCAGCACGACCGTCCTGGAAGCCATCGCCTTGGAACGGTCGTTGCTGGCCGACGTCCGTGCGCGGGCCAACTGGTTGGTGGACACCTCCGAGACGACGGTCCACGACCTGGACCGCCAGGTACGCCAGGCTCTGGCCCGGCCTGACGAAGACGTCGTGCAGGTCTCGGTCATGAGCTTTGGTTTCAAGTACGGGCTGCCGCTGGACGCTGACTACGTCGCCGACGTGCGGTTCTTGCCCAACCCGTACTGGATCTCCGAGCTGCGGCACCTGACCGGCCGTGACGGGCCGGTGCGCGAGTACGTCATGTCGCGCACCGGTGCCGAGACGTTCGTCGACCGGTACGTCCAGTCTCTGGAACCTGTGCTTGCCGGTTACCTGCGCGAAGGCAAGTACTACATGACCATCGCCGTGGGCTGCACCGGCGGCAGGCACCGGTCGGTGGCGGTCTCTGAGCAGGTCGCCTCCCGCCTGCGGGCACTGGGCCACCGTGTGTCGGTGCAGGCCCGCGACATCGACAAGGAATAATGACGGTATGAGCGAGCGCGTTCTCAAGAGGGACAAGCGCCGACCAGCGATCACAGCACTCGGAGGCGGGCACGGGTTGTCAGCAACCCTGTCGGCCTTGCGGCACCTGACCGACACCATCACGGCAGTGGTCACCGTCGCCGACGACGGTGGCTCGTCAGGGCGTCTGCGCGACGAGCTCCAGGTGCTGCCCCCCGGTGACCTTCGTATGGCACTGGCGGCGTTGTGCGACGACACCAAATGGGGCCGGACCTGGCGTGATGTCCTCCAGCACCGGTTCTCCTCGCTGGGGCCCCTCGACCAGCACGCTGTGGGGAACCTGCTCATCGCAGGGGTGTGGGAGCTGCTCGACGACACTGTCGCAGGGCTGGACCTCGTCGGACAGCTGCTCGGCGCCCGCGGACGGGTGCTGCCCATGTCGTTGGAGCCTGTGAGGATCGAGGCGGAGGTCCACCGCGCCGACGGACGCCACCGGATCGTTCGGGGCCAGTCGGCGGTCGCGCGTACCGCCGATCCCATCGAGAGGGTGCGTCTGGTACCGGGTGAACCGGCCGAGTGCCCCGAAGCGGTCCAGGCGGTCCTGGAAGCGGACTGGGTGATTCTGGGACCAGGTTCCTGGTACACCTCGGTGCTGCCGCACCTGTTGGTCCCGGTGCTGCGCGACGCGTTGGGGTCCACGTCGGCCCGGATCGTCGTGACGTTGAACATCGAACCGGAAGAAGCGGGGGAGACCGCCGGGATGCGCGCCCACGAGCACCTGGGGGTCCTGCGGCGGCACGCTCCTGACCTGCGGCTCGAGGCTGTGGTGGTGGATCCCAGCGCTGTGGAAGACCTGGAGCGGCTCGAAGGTCTGTGCCAGGCGATGGGTGCCCGGCTGCTCGTGCGGCCAGTGCGCAGATCCAATGGTTCTGCCCGGCATGACCCTCTGCGGCTGGCTGCGGCGCTACGCGACATCACCGAAGATGTGGGTCGTGACCAGGCAGACAAACCCCCAGAGAACCAGCCGAAGGACGGTCCCGAACCTGTCGACCAGAGCACCTGAGACAGTCTCAACACCCGGAGGCGTGGTCGAAGAACCGCACAAGGTGGCACGATATTCGCCATGTCGCTGACCGCTCAAGTGAAGGACGAGCTCGCTCGGCTCAAGATCGACAAGACCTCGTGCCGCAAGGCCGAGGTCTCAGCCATGCTGCGGTTCGCCGGTGGGTTGCACATCATCTCCGGCAGGATCGTCATCGAGGCTGAGCTCGACACGTCGATCGCTGCGCGGCGCCTGCGCCAGGCGATCTTGGACCTGTACGGGCACCAAGGGGAGATCATCGTGGTCTCCGGCGCGGGGCTACGTCGGGGTAACCGCTATGTGCTGCGGATCATCAAAGACGGCGAGTCCTTGGCCCGCCAGACCGGTCTGCTGGACAACCGGGGCCGCCCGGTGCGAGGGCTGCCGTCCCAGCTGGTCTCCTCGGGGGTGGGCGAGGCTGAGGCCGCTTGGCGCGGGGCTTTCTTGGCGCACGGGTCGCTGACCACCCCTGGGCGTTCGTCGTCGCTGGAGGTGACCTGCCCGGGCCCCGAAGCAGCATTGGCACTCGTCGGTGCGGCACGGCGGCTAGGAATCGCTGCCAAAGCCCGTGAGGTGCGCGGTGTGGACCGGGTGGTGATCCGTGACGGTGACGCGATCTCGGCCATGCTGACCCGTTTGGGGGCGCACGACGCGACCCTGGTCTGGGAAGAGCTGCGGGTACGCCGTGAGGTGCGCGGCACCGCCAACCGTATGGCGAACTTCGACGACGCGAACCTGCGCCGCTCGGCCCGTGCCGCTGTGGCAGCCGGTGCCCGGGTCGAACGTGCTTTCGAGATCCTTGGCGACGAGGTGCCCGAGCACCTGCGGGAGGCTGGCGAGCTACGGCTGGCACACAAACAGGCGTCCTTGGAAGAGCTGGGCAAGATGTCGGACCCGCCGCTGACCAAAGACGCCGTCGCCGGACGTATTCGGCGCCTGCTGGCGACGGCCGACAAACGCGCCTCAGAGCTCGGCGTCCCGGACACCGAGTCGGCGCTGAGCATGGATCTTCTCGATATCTGAGGCACAACGTCTCGCCGGAGCCCGATTTGGTGTGGTGTTGGCGACACTGCCCCGGTCTGCTGGCGTCTGCCGTGACCTGCACCGGGCCTGTTAGCGGCGACGCCCCTCTGAGCGCCTGAGGCGTCATGGCAGGGGTAGGCGATTGGATATAGGGTCATGGTGTCCGACCACCCCGTGCACACGCCGGACGGCAGTACGGGCGCGGCTGGGCGCGGACCGCACGCCGGTCGTGCGGACGCAACACTGCTACTGGTGCGCCGACCCGTCGGCGCAGTCCGAGGAGGGCACGTGACCATCAAGGTCGGCATCAACGGTTTTGGCCGGATCGGGCGCAACTTCTTGCGCGCCATCGTCGCAGAGGGCGCTGACATCGAGGTCGTCGGCGTCAACGACCTCACCGACAACAAGACCCTGGCGCACCTGATGAAGTACGACACGGTGCTCGGCAGGTTCCCGCTGAGTGTGGCTTATGACGAGTCGAACATCATCGTGGACGGCAAGAAGATGGCCGCCATGGCCGAGCGGGACCCGGCGGCGCTGCCGTGGGGCGACCTCGGCGCAGATATCGTCATCGAGTCCACGGGGTTCTTCACCGACGCCACCAAGGCCAAGGCCCACCTGGCTGGCGGCGCCAAGAAGGTCCTCATCTCCGCCCCCGCGACCAACGAAGACATCACGGTCGTCATGGGCGTGAACAACTCCCTGTACGACCCGGCTGCGCACCAGATCGTGTCCAACGCGTCGTGCACGACCAACTGCCTGGCCCCCATGGCCAAGGCGCTGAACGACTCGGTCGGTATCCAGCGTGGTCTGATGACCACGATCCACGCCTACACCGGCGACCAGAACCTGCAGGACGGTCCGCACCGCGACCTGCGCCGGGCCCGGGCCGCGGCGCAGAACATCGTGCCGACGTCCACCGGTGCGGCCAAGGCCGTGGCGCTGGTGCTGCCTGAGCTCAAGGGCAAGCTCGACGGGTTCGCCATGCGTGTGCCGACCATCACCGGCTCGGCCACCGACCTGACCTTCGTGGCCAACAAAGAGGTCACGGTGGACGAGGTCAACGCTGCGGTGAAGGCTGCCGCCGACAGCTCGCTCAAAGGCATCCTGGAGTACTGCGACGAGCCGATCGTCTCCAGTGACATCATCACCAACCCGCACCAGAGCATCTTCGACTCCAAGCTCACCAAGGTGCAGGGTGACCTGGTCAAGGTCGTGTCGTGGTACGACAACGAGTGGGGGTACTCCTCCAGCCTCGTGCACCTGACCGAGTACGTCGGCGAGCGGCTCTGACCGCTACGCCATGGCGAGCGTCCGCGCACCGTTCACGGCGCGCGGACGCTCGCACGTCAGGCCCCATCAGTGACGACCCACGAACTGAGGAACTATGAAGACTATTGACGACTTGGGCGACCTGCGCGGCAAGCGCGTCCTGGTCCGCTCTGACTTCAACGTGCCGCTCGACGGCACCACCATCACCGACGACGGGCGGATCCGCGCCGCCCTGCCGACCCTCACGCGCCTGGCCGACGCCGGTGCCAAGGTCGTGGTCACCGCGCACCTGGGCCGGCCCAAGGGCGAGCCGGACCCCAAGTACTCCCTGGCCCCTGCTGCCGCCCGCCTGGGCGAGCTGCTGGGCAAACCTGTGGCGCTGGCTGCCGACCTCGTCGGACCGTCGGCCAAGCAGGTCGTGGCCGACCTGGCCGACGGTGACGTCGCCATGCTCGAGAACGTGCGTTTCGACGCGCGCGAGACCTCCAAGGACGACGCCGAGCGCGGGGCCCTGGCCGACGAGCTGGCAGCCCTGGCCGACGCGTTCGTCTCCGACGGGTTCGGCGTGGTGCACCGCAAGCAGGCGTCGGTCTACGACGTGGCCCAGCGCCTGCCGCACGCTGCAGGCCTGCTGGTGGTCAACGAGGTCGCCTCGTTGCGGCGGGCCACCGACGACCCGGCGCGCCCGTACGTCGTCGTGCTCGGCGGGGCGAAGGTCTCCGACAAGCTCGGCGTGATCTCGAACCTGCTGGGCAAGGCCGACCGCCTGGTCATCGGCGGCGGGATGCTCTACACCTTCTTGGCTGCCCAGGGCTTCTCGGTGGGCACGTCCCTGCTCGAGGCCGACCAGGTCAGCACCGTCAAGGGCTACCTGGCCGACGCAGCCGCCCGTGGCGTGGAGATCGTGCTGCCGGTCGACACCATCGTGGCCCCGGCGTTCGCCGCGGACGCCCCGGCGACTGTCGTGGCTGTCGACGCGATCCCTGACGACCAGATGGGCCTGGACATCGGCCCGGAGTCTGCCGAGCTGTTCGCCTCGAAGATCGTCGACGCCAAGACCGTGGTGTGGAACGGCCCAGCCGGGGTGTTCGAGTTCGAGGCGTTCGCCGCAGGCACCCGTGCCGTGGCCCAAGCCTTGGTCGACGCGGGCACGAACGGCGCGTTCACCATCGTCGGTGGCGGCGACTCTGCTGCTGCTGTGCGGTTGCTCGGCTTCGACGAGGCCGGGTTCGGGCATATCTCCACCGGTGGTGGGGCGAGCCTGGAGCTGCTGGAGGGCAAGTCGCTGCCCGGTATCGCCGTGCTGGAGTCCTGATGTCTTCGAACAGCACAGCGGCTGGACGCACCCCGCTCATGGCGGGCAACTGGAAGATGAACCTCGACCACCAGCAGGCCATCGCCACTGTCCAAAAGCTCGCCTGGGAGCTGCGCGACGGCAAGCACGACTTCGAGTCCGTCGAGGTCGCGGTGCTTCCCCCGTTCACCGACATCCGCTCGGTGCAGACCCTCGTCGACGCCGACAAGCTGTCCATCGTCTACGGCGGGCAAGACCTGTCGGCGCACACCTCCGGTGCCTACACCGGGGAGGTCTCCGGGCAGTTCCTGGCCAAGCTGGGCTGCACGTACGTCGCGGTCGGGCACTCTGAGCGCCGCCAGTACCACGGCGAGGACGAGGCTGTCACCAGCGCCAAGGTCAAGGCTGCGCTGGCCCACGACCTGGTCCCGATCTTGTGCATCGGCGAAGAGCTGGAGGTCCGCGAGGCTGGCGAGCACATCGCCCACACCTTGCGCCAGCTCGACGGCGGTCTCGAACCGCTCACCGCTGAGCAGGTCGCTGGTCTGGTCATCGCCTACGAACCGGTCTGGGCCATCGGCACAGGCGTGGTCTGCGGCACCGACGAGGCCCAGGAGATGGCTGCGGCCATCCGTGCCCGCCTCGCCGAGCTGTACGACCAGGCCACAGCCGACGCCGTACGCATCTTGTACGGCGGCTCGGTCAAGTCGTCCAACGTCGCGGCGATCATGGACCTGCCCGACGTCGACGGTGCCCTCGTCGGCGGGGCCAGCCTCGACCCCGTCGAGTTCGCCACGATCGTGCGCTACCAGGCGCACGTCCGCTGACTCCTCGGTTAGAGGCCGTCGGCCCGCCCCTGGGCCGGCGGCCTCACAGGTCAGCTCCGTGCACCGCGTGTTGGCGACAGGTGCTGAGCGGGGTGGATCTGGGGGCAGACTGGCCTGGTTCGTGGGGTTGCGGTTCTGCCTCGGCGGATTGTCGCTTACCCTGGTGGCAGGAGGCCGGTCTCGGCCTTGGTCACGTCGTAGTGGAGGAAGATCTGCGTGGGAGCGTTGAAGTTCGCCCTCCAGGTGTTGCTGGTGCTGGCCAGCCTCCTGCTGGTGCTCTTGGTGCTGCTGCACAAGGGCCGTGGTGGCGGCCTGTCAGACATGTTCGGTGGCGGGATCAGCTCGTCGGCTGGTAGCTCAGGCGTGGCCGAGCGTAACCTCAACCGGATCACGATCGGTTCCGCTCTGGTGTGGACGGTCATCATCATCGTGCTCGGTCTCATCGAGACCCGCTGGCCCGATATCTGAGAGCTGAGGACCGTGTGAGGGAGCAGACCTGATGGCCGGTGGAAGTGCCATACGTGGTTCGCGCGTCGGTGCCGGACCTATGGGTGAGTCGGAGCGTGGCCTGGCCGCGCCACGGGTGTGGATCTCGTACTGGTGCGTCAACGGCCACGAGACCCGCCCGAGCTTCGCCGAGGAGGCCGTCGAGGAGGCCCCGGTGACCTGGGACTGCCCCCGCTGCGGCTTTCCCGCAGGCCAGGACCAGGACCACCCCCCGTCCCCCTCACGTAACGAGCCCTACAAAACCCACCTCGCCTACGTCAAAGAGCGTCGCACCGAAGAGGACGGCGCTGCCCTTCTCGACGAGGCACTGGCGGCGCTGCGGGCACGCCGCGGCGGTTAGCAGGCCGCGCCGGACAGCGACCGACCACGTCTGGCCGCAGCCCGACAAGAGTGGTCCACACCTGCCCCGTAGACTGGCGGACGTGATCTCACGGATTGACCTGCGTGGCAAGACCCTCACCCGGCGCGAGCTCGTCGCTGCCCTGCCTCGTGCCGAGCTGGACGTGGAGCAGGCTGCTGAACAGGTGGCCCCCGTCGTCGCCGACGTGCGTGACCGTGGCGCCGACGCCCTGCGCGACTGGGCGCAGAAGTTCGACCGGGTGCGCCCCGAGCACCTGCGCGTCCCCGCGCAGGCCATCGCCGCTGCTGTCGAGGCGCTCGACCCGGCGGTGCGCAGTGGGCTGGAGGAGGCCATCGACCGGGTGCGGCGGGTCCACGCCGCGCAGGTCCCGCAGCCGTTCACGGTGCAGGTCGCACCAGGGGCCCAGGTGCGCCAACGCTGGCTGCCGGTGCGTCGGGTGGGTTTGTACGTCCCAGGTGGGCTGGCGCTGTACCCGTCGTCAGTGGTCATGAACGTCGTCGCCGCGCAAGAGGCAGGTGTGGTCTCCCTCGCGGTGACGTCGCCACCGCAGGTGTCCAACGGTGGGTTGCCAGACCCGGGCGTGCTCGGCACGTGCGGGCTGCTGGGTGTGGACGAGGTGTACGCGGCCGGGGGAGCCCAAGCCGTGGCCATGTTCGCCTACGGTGCGGCCGAGGCTGACGGGACGGTGGTCTGCGAACCGGTCGACGTGGTCACCGGCCCGGGCAACGTGTACGTCGCTGCCGCCAAACGGCTGGTCCGCGGGGTCGTCGGGATCGACGCCGAGGCTGGTCCGACAGAGATCGCGATCCTCGCCGACGCCACTGCCGACCCCCGCCACATCGCCGGGGACATGCTCTCCCAGGCTGAGCACGACCCTCTCGCCGCGTCGGTGCTGGTCACAGACTGCGAAGAGCTGGCCGACGCGATGGAGCAGGCCCTGGCACGCCAGCTTGCCACCACGGCCAACCGTGAGCGGGCGACGACCGCCCTGGCCGGGCCGCAGTCGGCGGTCGTGCTGGTCGACGACATGGCCGCCGGGCTGGACGTCGTCAACGCCTACGGCGCTGAGCACCTCGAGCTCCACACCGCCGACGCTGCCGCTCTCGCCGAGCAGGTGACCAGCGCCGGAGCCATCTTCGTCGGGACGTGCTCACCGGTGTCGCTGGGAGACTACGTCGCCGGGTCGAACCACGTGCTGCCCACCGGTGGTGCCGCGCACTACTCGTCCGGTCTGGGGGTGCACTCGTACGTCCGCGCTGTGCAGGTGATCGAGTACGACGCTGACGCCCTGGCAGCCGTCGCCGACCATGTCGTCGCCCTCGCCGGTGTCGAGAAGCTGCCAGCCCACGGCGAGGCGGTCCAGGTACGGTTCGGGTGACAGTCCAACGCCCGCCGGGGCGTGCCGCGAGCACCGCCGAAGGTGCTGAACGCCGCGGCGACGAGCCCGGTACGCGCACCACGGGCAGCACCCGCGAGACACGGCGGTACTCCAGGCACGCTCTGGTTGCCGCCATGACGGTGTACTTGCTGGCGGTCGCTGTGGTGACCCTCACCCCGGCGACCGAAGGCGGGCACAGCCCGATCTGGTACATCATGCAGTTCTTGCACCGGTTCGCCGGCACGGGGTGGGTGACCGAACCGCGGTTGGAGCTGGCGGCCAACGTGGTGATGTTCGTCCCGCTGGGGCTGCTCGGGGTGCCGCTCGTCGGACGCTCGCGCTGGTGGTGGGTCATCGTCGCAGGTGTGCTGCTCACGTGCTTCATCGAGACGGCCCAGCTGGGCATCCCCGGCCGGGTGACTGACGTGCGCGATATCGTCGCCAACTCCTGCGGTGCCGCCCTGGGGACTGCGGTGTGCCTGGCGGTGTACAGGTTGTGGGCGCTGCGTCGTCCCAGGGTCCACCCGGAGGTGACGGCGCCGTGAGGATGGACGCTGATGAGGTCCGGTGGCCGATGGTCTCTAGAATCGACAACGTGAGCTTGCCCCTACGACCTGAGCTGGTTGGGCTGAGCCCCTACGGGGCACCCCAGCTGGACGTGCCGGTGCTGCTCAACACCAACGAGAACCCGTACCCACCCAGCGCGGCCGTCGTCGACGACATCGCCGAGGCGGTCCGCACCACGGCACAGGGGCTGAACCGCTACCCGGACAGGGATTTCCTGGCGCTGCGCACCGAGCTGGCTGACTACCTGGCCACCGAGTCCGGGGTCCGGGTGGACCCTGGCGGGATCTGGGTGGCGAACGCGTCGAACGAGGTCATGCTGCACGTCTTGCAGGCGTTCGGGGGCCCAGGGCGCACAGTGCTGAGCTTCGCGCCGACGTACTCCATGTACCCCGAGTACGCCCGCGACACTTTCACCACCTGGGTCGCTGGGCGCCGCACCGAAGACTTCACGCTGGACCCCGACCACGCCACCGCGTTGGTCGACCAGGTGCGCCCGTCGGTGGTCTTGCTGGCCAGCCCCAACAACCCCACAGGTACGGCCCTGCCGGTGGCCACGGCACGTGCGGTGCTCGACGCCGCCGCCGGGGTACCAGGTGGGTGCGTCGTGGTGGTCGACGAGGCGTACGGCGAGTTCCGCCGCCCTGGCACACCGTCAGCCACCGAGCTGCTCGCCGAGCACCGGCACCTGGCGGTCGTGCGGACGATGTCCAAAGCGTTCGGCCTGGCCGGAGCCAGGGTCGGGTACCTGGCAGCAGCCACCGAGCTGGTGGACGCCCTGCGCGTCGTACGTCTGCCCTACCACCTGTCGGCGGTGACCCAGGCGGTCGCCCGGGCGGCCCTGCGCCACGCCCCAGAGCTGATGGCACAGGTCGGTGAGCTGCGTGCGCAACGAGACCGTTGGGTAGAGGATCTTCGTGCCAGGGGCCTGACAGCGTGCGACTCGGACGCGAACTTTGTGCTCTTCGGCGTGTTCGACGACGCTCACGCACTTTGGCAGGGTTTGCTCGACCGTGGTGTGCTGGTGCGTGAGGTCGGTCCCGCTGGGTGGCTGCGGGTGTCGATCGGCACACCTGACGAGATGGCGGTTTTCGGGACCGCCCTGGACGAGGTGGTGGACCAGTGAAGCACCGCACCGCAGTGGTCGACCGCACGACGGCCGAGTCCGCCGTGCACGTCGAGCTCGACCTGGACGGCACGGGAAAGACCGAGGTCACCACGACCGTCCCCTTCTACGACCACATGCTCACCGCCTTGGGCAGGCACTCGCTGGTCGACCTGGTGGTCCGGGCGACCGGCGACACTGACGTCGACGCCCACCACACTGTCGAAGACGTGGCGATCTGCTTGGGCCAGGCCCTGCGCCAGGCCCTGGGGGACAAAGCCGGTATCGCACGTTACGGCGAGGCGACGGTGCCCCTGGACGAGGCCCTGGCCCAAGCAGTCGTGGACGTCTCTGGCCGCCCCTACCTGGTGCACACCGGCGAGAGCGACGAACAGGTGCACCACCTCATCGGCGGGCACTTCACCGGGTCGCTCACCCGGCACGTGTTCGAGTCGGTCGCGCACCACGGCGGCCTGACCCTGCACGTGCGGGTCCTCGCCGGGCGTGACCCGCACCATATCGTCGAAGCCCAGTTCAAGGCGTTCGCCCGGGCGCTGCGTGCGGCCGTCGCACCAGACGGCCGGGTCGTGGGTGTGCCGTCCACCAAAGGAACGTTGTGACAGGAACAGCGCCGTGACCACTGACCAGCCCGACCGCGACGACGAGTGGGTCCCCGACGGCCTGGACGGTGTGGTCGTCCCTGACGACCTGTCCAGCCTCGTCGTCCCCGACGACCTCAGCGGTATGGACAAGCTCCTCGGCGAGCCGACCCCTGAGCCTGCGCCGGAGACGCCAGCCGACCTGGACGAGCCGGTGACCATCGCAATCTTGCTCACGCCGGTCGTCGCCGCCGAACCGCTGGCGGCAGTGTGCGTCCTGGCTGGGGTGCACGCTGACGCGGTCGGTTCGAACGCCGGGTCGCTCGCCGTCCTTGCTGACCCGACGACCGCATCCACCGCCGCGGCCAACGTCTCGCGGATGCTCCCGGGCACCCAGCTGGTCCTCCTGGAACGCCGTGACAGCTCGATCGAGGCTGGTGTGTGGTCCCATGGTGTGCGCGGTGACCAGGTTGTCGCCCCCGGCCTGTTTCTCGACGAAGGCCCTGCTGTCCTCGAAGACCTCTTGCTCGGCGACACCACTCCTGCCGACCTGGAAGGCACCGTCCCCAGCGCTGGTATCTCCCGATTCGAGGCGTTGCGCCTGATCAGCAAAGCTGCCTGGCGCGGCCGTAAGCACTGACCAGGGCTGTTTTGTTGGCCGCGGCGGCCAACATAGGCTGATGGCACGTCGGTACCACGCTCACCAGAGGAACACCATGATGAAGAAAGCCCTGTTCGCCGCGCTCGCGCTCACCGTCTCCCTCGGTCTGGGTGCCTGCCAGAGCTCTGGCAACACCTCCGACCGGACCGGTGGCGGGCCGGGCATCGTCGGGATGGACCAGGGCGGCGAGAACCAGGGTGGCCCAGACCAGCGTGGAGGGGACCAGGGCGGCGGGAACCAGGGCAACGCCCAGGCAGGTGGCATGGCGGCTCGTATGACCCCACCGGGGGCTACGGTGGTCGCCTCCGTGCCGGGTATGGTGGCGCTGGAGTCGACCGCATCGATGTCCGACGTGGTGGGTTTCTACGACACCGCGCTCGCACAGGTCGGCGCCAAGGGCGAGAAGACTGCTCTCACGTCGGTGGCTTGGGCCTTCGACGGCACCTACGACGGTGGCAAGCACCTCGAGGTCAGTGTGTCCGACCAGGACGGGATCCGCTTCGTCGGCGTGTTCTGGGACGAGTAGGCAGCACCGCTGTTGGTGGAGTCTGGCCCGGATGCCAGGGCCGTCCGGGTACCCTTAGCCCGTGCAGCCTCGTGTCGTCGTCCTGGACTATGGGTTTGGCAACGTCCGGTCGGCTCTCAAGGCCCTGGAACGGGTCGGTGCGCAGGTCGAGCTGACCGCTGAGCGCGCCGCTGCCGAAGCCGCTGACGGGTTGGTCGTCCCTGGGGTCGGTGCGTTCGCAGCGGTGATGGCAGGGCTGCGCGCCGTGGGTGGTGACCAGATCATCGACCGGCGGCTGGCCGGGGGGCGACCTGTGCTGGGTATCTGCGTGGGGATGCAGGTGCTGTTCGCCCGGGGGGTCGAGCACGACGTCGCCGCCGACGGGCTGGGGGAGTGGCCTGGTGTCGTCGACCGGCTCCAAGCCCCGGTGGTCCCCCATATGGGCTGGTCGACGGTGAGCGCCCCACCTGGGTCGGTGCTGTTCGAAGGGGTGGGTGACGAACGGTTCTACTTCGTTCACTCCTACGCTGCCCGATCATTCCCCATGGAACCAGGACCCCGGCGGGCCCCGTTGGTGACCTGGGCTGACCACTCAGGCCCGTTCGTCGCAGCTGTGGAGAACGGGCCGTTGTCGGCGACCCAGTTCCACCCGGAGAAGTCTGGCGACCCAGGATCTGCGCTGTTGCGCAACTGGGTCGCCACGTTGAGATGACCACGAACCCAAGGAGCGTCGTCGTGAACGACCGTCTGATCTTGCTCCCCGCCGTCGATGTCGCTGATGGCCAGGCTGTGCGCCTGGTCCAGGGCGAGGCCGGCTCGGAGACGTCGTACGGCGACCCCCTCGACGCTGCGCTGGCGTGGCAGTCCGCCGGGGCGCAGTGGGTGCACCTGGTCGACCTGGACGCGGCCTTCGGCCGTGGTGACAACGCCTCGCGCCTGGCGCAGGTCACCGCGTTCCTCGTCGGCGCCGGGGTGGACGTCGAGCTCTCCGGTGGTATCCGCGACGACGCGAGCCTTGCCCGCGCCCTGGGTGCCGGGGCCACCCGGGTGAACCTGGGCACCGCCGCGCTGGAAGACCCGGACTGGACCGCTGACGTCATCGCCGAGCACGGCGAGAAGATCGCTGTGGGCCTGGACGTGCGCGGCACCACCCTCGCCGCGCGTGGCTGGACCCAAGAAGGCGGCGACCTGTGGGAAGTGCTCGCACGTCTGGACGAAGCAGGGTGCGCACGTTACGTCGTCACCGACGTCACCAAGGACGGCACCTTGCGCGGCCCCAACCTGGACCTGCTGCGCCAGGTGTGCGAACGCACCGACGCACCCGTCGTCGCCTCCGGCGGTGTGTCCACGCTGGACGACCTGAGAGCCCTGCGGGCCCTGGTCCCGTCCGGTGTGGAAGGCGCGATCGTCGGCAAGGCCCTGTATGCCGGTGCATTCACCCTCCCTGAGGCGTTGGACGTCGCTGGCTGATCAGGCGACGCGGGTGCCTTTGGCCAGCGTCCTGTACGGGACCGCCAGACGCCGCACCGCCAGCCAGACGCTCGCCGCAGCGAGCAGCAGGTTGGCGCCCAGCCCCCACGGCCACACAGGGGCGCCGGTCTCGGTGACCTTCGGTCTGACGGGGCTGACGTAGTCCGGCTCGGTGCTCCCCGGTCGCGTGGCTCTACTGACGTCGGTGACCGGGTCGTGGGTGATGTTGTACCCCATCTGCCGGTAGAGGTCGATGCACCTGTCGATCTGGAGGTCAGGTCCTTGGGCAGCTTCGCGCACCGAGAGCCGGATACCTGCCAGCGGGTCCCCTGAACGGACGACGTAGTCGGAGAGGCTGGAGCCATCCAACGACGGCAGCGGAGCAGAGTCAGCGACCACGACGAACGGGTTCGGCACCACCATCCACCACACACGTTCGGTGTGGATCTCCGTGCCGTCGTAGTAGTAATACTCCTCGTCCCACCGGGCGGAGCCGGCGGCGTAGTCGTACCAGGTGCAGCGGTCGACCGGTGCCATGAGCAGGCCAGCCTGGTCGTCGGCGTACCACTGCCTGCGTTCCTGCTCCCACTCCTGGGCCACCTCGGGGGGCAGGCCGTAGATGCGGTAGGTGGGTGTTTCGTCCACCACGAGGGTTGTCGCGAGCACCGGGACGATCACGGTGAACAGGCACAGGCACGTGACGACGAGATAGGAGGCGACTGTGGAGATGGCGACACGGCTGAACAACGCCGAGCAGCCGATCCCGACTGCGCACACCACAGCCACCTCGGTGAGGACCACCAAGAAGCAGACGATGACCTGCCACACCGAGATCGTGCCCAGCAGCGTCGTCCAGACGATGAACGGCAGTGCTGTGACCAAGAACACCGCCGCTGCGCACCAGGCGGCGACGAGCTTGCCGACGACGATCTCCGCCGGGGTCAGGGGTGTGGCCTGGAGGGTGGCCAGCGTGCCCGCCATCCGGTCGTTGTTGATGGAGGTCGATGTGAAGGCCGGAGCGATGAGCAGGCCCATCCCGAGGACGAGGAGCGTGATGGTCCCGAACGCCAGCGCCCCGGGGCTCGTGTCTGACGAGTCGGTCGAGCTGACCGCGGTGACGATGAGCGTGGTCAACCCTCCGATGACGACGAACCAGGCGACGAGGGCGACCGTCCACCGCCGTGAACGCACCCGTTGGCGCAGCTCGAGGTCGACGACGGTCCGCAGGCCGTGCAGCGACAGGCTCCACGTGTCGGCCAGACGGCCGCTGGGCCTCGGCGTGGTCGGTGTATCCAGCTTGGTGCTCACACCCGCTCCTCAGCCAACGACAGATACGTTTCTTCCAGCTGCCCGGCGACCGGGGCGACAGTGTGCAACGGGACCCCAGCGGCCACCGCGTCCTTGACCAGAGCGACGGCCTGGTCCTCGTCGGTGAGCCGGACGACCACCTGCGAGTCCGTGACGGTGTCGAGCGTGATCGCCTTGTCGGCCAGGAACGAGTGCAGTGCCGAAGGGTCGGTCGCCACCAGGCGCCACCGCCGCTCGACCTGGGGTTGTGCCTCCACGTCTACCGTACGGCCCCGTGAGAGGAAGACCGCGTGGTCGTAGACCTCTTCCAGCTCGGACAAGATGTGCGACGACACCAGCACGGTCTTGCCGCTGGCGGCCAGCGACCGCAAGGTCTGGCGCAGCTCGATACGCGAGCGGGGGTCCATACCTGAGGCTGGTTCGTCCAGCAGCAGGACCTGCGGGTCGTGGATCAGTGCCCGGGCCAGGCCTAGACGCTGTTTCTGCCCCCGTGACAGCACACGGGCCGGTCGGTCGGCCAGGTCCCACAGGTACAGCTGGTCGAGCAGCTCGTCGGCCCGCGAGCGTGCCGCCTCGTCGCTCATGCGGTACGCCCGCCCGTACACGGTGAGGATCTCGGTGCACGTCAACGTGTCCCACGTGCCGAAGACGTCGGGCATCCACCCCACCACAGCCCGCGCCCGCCTGCTGTGGTGCGCCATGTCCCACCCGGCGACGGTCGCCGTCCCTGCGTCGGCCTGCAGCAGCCCCGCCAGGACGAGCAGCAGCGTCGTCTTGCCGGAGCCGTTCGGGCCGACCAGGGCGGTGACCTTGCCAGCCGGAGCGGTGAACGACACCCGGTCGACCGCACGGACCGTGCCGAAGTGCCGTCTGAGGTTCTCCACGACGATCCCCGACGATGTGACCGGGCCGGGACCATCAGGGAGCGGGGGATCGCCGCGGAGGCTCATGCAGGGAGCGTATAGGAACGATCAGGACGTTCTGTGTACGTTGGTGGCGCTGACGTGCTGGTCTGGTGTCCGTTGTGTGTCAGTACGCGCGGGCCGGGTCAGCGACGCCAGAGCATCCGGCGCACGCTGAAGTTTTCGACGGCCTGGCGCAGGCCCAGCCCGCCGAGAGCCGTGATGACTGCCGCCCCGAGGACGATCTGGCCGACGAACACCGCACGGTTGAGGTCGAACGCTGGATGCCAGTGGACCCCTTCGTCATCGACGACGAAAACGCCGGTCGCACGGACACGGGTGGCGAAGCACCCGCCACCGCCCCCGGCCTCGGAATCTCCACAGCCCCCGCCAGAGCCTGTCCCCGAACCACCCATCACCTTGGCCACAGGGATCACGAGGGTGTCGCCGCGCTGGTACGCCTCGCCGTACACCCGGCGGATCGAGACGATGTCACTGACCGCGTCGGTGAACTGGCCCGGGTCGAAACTGCGCTTCTCCATGAGTCCTCCTCGTCGAACGTGTCATGTACCAGCATGGACCCAACTCCGTGCAGGTACCCAACGCCGTACGAAACTGTTTGGCCCGCCCTGAGGCCCTCGCGCGATGATGGTTCCATGCGTCTGTCCGGCTACGGCGTCCTGCGCGAGCGTGGCGTCGTACCTCTGCTCGTGCTGGGGTTCTTCGCCCGTCTGCCGCACTCCATGTGCGGGCTGGTGCTGACCTTGCACACCGTGCGCGCCCTGGGCCGCAGCTACGCCGAAGCAGGGTTGGTCACTGCTGCGCTGGCCGTGGGCCAAGGGCTGGGGGCGCCGTGGCGCGGACGTGCGGTCGACACCCAGGGGTTGCGGCGGGCTATGGTGCTGTCGCTGGTGGGCGCCGGGGCCTGGCTGGTCGCGCCGTTCCTGGAGTTCACCGGCCTGGTGGTCGCGGCGTTCGTCGGCGGGGTGCTGCTGGTCCCGGCATACTCGGTGACCCGCCAGTCGTTGGCGGTGCTCGTGCGAGACAGCCAGCGCGAGACAGCCTTCACCCTCGACGCGGTCGGCAACGAGGTCACCTGGATGGTCGGTCCGCTGCTGGCGGTGGTGTTGGCCACCGGGCTGTCGAGCGCCGTGGCGCTGGTCGTCCTCGCGGTGGTCTCGGTGGGTTCCGCGGTGGCGCTGATGGTCGTGAACCCCCCGACGCGCAGCACCCAGGGCACTGCCACGCCCGCCGCGGCTGGCTCGTCGTCGGCCGTGGGGGTGGCGGGGATGTTAGGTCTGTTCGCGGCCATGGCGGTGATCTTCGTGGGGGTGGACGTGTCGATCCTGGCTGCTCTCAACGAGGCAGGACGGCCCGGCGACATCGGGTGGGTCGTGGCGTGCTGGTCGGCCGGGTCGCTGGTCGGCGGGCTGGCCTACGCCGGTATGCGCCGCCGGTGGTCCCCGGTGGTGCTGATGACAGCGTTCGTGCTGCTGATCACCCCAGCGGCCCTGGCGCCGGTCCCTGTGTGGCTCGCGGTCGTGCTGTTCGTCTCCGGTGTGCCGTGCGCACCGACCCTCGCGGCGGTGACGACCCGGATGACCGAGCTGGTGCCCGAGCACCGGCGCGGCGAGGCCCTCGGGTGGATGGGTACCGCCTTGACTGTGGGCAGCACCATGGGGGCGCCGAGCGTCGGTTGGGTGATCGACCACAACGGTGCGAGCTGGGGGTTCGTCACCTCGACAGGTATCGGGGTGACGGTGGTGGGCTTGGTCGTGGTGGGCACCTGGGCTGCGAACCTGGTGCGGGCAAGGACCTCAGGCCGTGGTGCTGGTCTGGACGCTGGTCACGACACAGGGCCGGTGAGCCTCTCGCCAGGACCGTCGCCAGGGGCGTCGGGGTAAGCCGAGGCTTCGCGGAAGGCCAGCTGGACCGAGCGCAGCCCGTCGCGCAACGACCGGGCGTGCTCGTTGCCCAGGTCTGGGGCGGCAGCAGTGACCAGGCCCGCCAGAGCGGTGATGAGCTTACGTGCCTCGTCCAGGTCGGCCAGGTCCTCGCCGCGGACCTCGTCGGTGTCAGCTGCCAGCCCGCACTTGACCGCGGCGGCGGTCAGCAGGTGCACCGCCGCGGTGGAGATGAGCTGGACTGCGCTGAGCTCGGCGATGTCCCGGGTGGCGGTGGCGAGCTCGTCGGGGTCTGGTGCACTGGTCACTCGAGCATCCTGCCAGATGTTTCTCCCAGCCGGTTCTGGTACGATCGGCCGCTGACCGACCTGCGCGATGTGTGCAGGTGCACAAGCGGAGATCCCTCCCACCCGTTCCCGACACACAGGGCCCGGGTCGAGTCCACGGCCGTGGCACAGTGCCACGCCCGGCACCGGTACGCCGGTGGGACCTGTGAGCCTTCGTCTCGTGCCTGGGACGGAGGCCTTCTTCGTTTTCGAGGTCCACCGACGACCCGAAGGAGCAACACATCAGCGAGACCCGCATCAACGACCGGATCCGCGTCGCCGAAGTCCGCCTGGTCGGACCTGCTGGTGAACAAGTCGGCATCGTGCGGTTGGAAGACGCCTTGCGCCTGGCGCAGGACGCCGATCTCGACCTCGTGGAGGTCGCACCTGACGCCCGGCCGCCGGTCGTCAAGATCATGGACTACGGCAAGTTCAAGTACGAAGCGGACATGAAGGCCCGTGAAGCCCGGCGCAACCAGGCGAACACGGTCCTCAAAGAGATCCGCTTCCGGCTGAAGATCGACCCGCACGACTACGGCACCAAGAAGGGCCATGTCGAACGGTTCCTGCGGGCCGGTGACAAGGTGAAGGTGATGATCCAGTTCCGAGGACGCGAGCAGTCGCGGCCCGAGGCCGGTATCCGCCTGCTGTCCAAGCTTGCTGAGGACGTCACCGAGTTCGGCTTCGTCGAGAGCCAGCCGAAACAGGACGGCCGGAACATGGTCATGGTTATCGCCCCGGTGAAGAAGAAGGCCGAGCAGCGCAACGAGGCCCGTCGCGCAGCCCAGGCCAAAGCCCGGGCCCAGACCCCTGAGTCAGGCGCCCCTGAGCCGGCCACCCCCGAACCAGCCAGCCCGGAGCCACCATTGGTGACCCAGCCAGCTGTTGCGGCGTCGGCTCCGCCGACGTCTGCTCCGCTGGCGCCGGAGCCACCGGCTCGGGCATCCAAACCTCCTGCGGCGAGCCTCCGGGCAGCCGCGACCAAGACTGACGCGCCTGTTCCCCACCCACCGGAGGCCGGGCCGTCCACCGCGAAGGCGTCACCACGTCCCCGGCCGCGTCCGCGGCCTCCGGCGGCCAAGGGCTGACGCGGTATCCGCCGTCCGCCAGGGCGGCACGAACGACAAGGAGATATTCACCATGCCGAAGAACAAGACGCACTCCGGCACAAAGAAGCGGGTGCGTGTCACCGGCTCTGGAAAGCTCATGCGTGAGCGGGCGGGTGTCCGCCACCTGTTCGAGCGCAAGTCGAGCCGTCTGACCCGCCGTCTGGCTGGGGATGTCGAGCTCAGCAAAGCCGATGCCCGTAAGTACAAGAAGCTGCTCGGACGCTGATCTTTCGCGCGCGCCAGCGCGCCAGCACCCGACCCGACGACGAAGGAGTACCACGTGGCACGCGTGAAACGGGCGGTCAACGCCCAGAAGAAGCGGCGCACCACCCTGGAGCGGGCCAGCGGCTACCGCGGTCAGCGCTCCCGCCTGTACCGCAAGGCAAAAGAGCAGGTCACCCACTCGATGGTCTACGCCTACCGGGACCGCAAAGCCCGTAAAGGCGACTTCCGCAAGCTGTGGATCACCCGGATCAACGCGGCTGTCCGCGCCGAAGGGATGACCTACAACCGGTTCATCCAGGGCCTGAAGGCCGCTGGCCTGGAAGTGGACCGTCGTATGCTCGCCGAGATGGCCGTCAACGACGCCCCGGCGTTCGGCGCCCTGGTCACCTTGGCCAAGAAGGCGCTGCCCGCCGATGTGAACGCCCCCCGCGCTGCGTGAGCAGCGCCACCACGACCGCGACGGCCCCGCCGACCTTCGTCGGCGGGGCCACACGTGTGCCGGCCTGCGTCATCGCGGCTCGGCGCAGCACAGCTGTCGCCGCAGGACCCACCGACCCGAACCGAGCACCTGGTGGCTCCTGACTTCCTGGCCAACCCCCGGGCCGAACGCGTCCGCCAGGTCCGCGCCCTGGCCAACCCCGCTGTCCGACGACGCACCGGACGTTTCCTCGTCGAAGGCCCCCAGCCGGTCCGTGAGGCCGTCGCAGCCGGGTCGGTGAACCTCCATGCCGTCTACCTCACCGAAGCGTCTGCGGTCCGGCACCCCGATATCGCCGGACCAGCCGACCAGCGGGGGGTCCTGCGTCTGGGTACCGAAGCGGTCCTGGCAGCGATGAGCCCCGACGCCCAAGACGTCGTCGCAGTCGCCGACCCGGTCGGTGTCCCAGCCTCCCAAGCCCTGGCGGCCAACCCCCGCCTCGTCGCGGTCCTGGTCAACGTCCGCGACCCAGGCAACGTCGGCACCGTCATCCGCACGGCCGACGCTGCTGGGGCCGGTGCCGTCATGCTGTCGGACACCTGCGCCGACCCGCACAACCCCAAAGTCGTACGCTCCACCGCAGGCTCTCTCTTCCACCTGCCCATAGCCACCAACGTCCCCACACCGACCCTGGTCGCCACCCTCTGCGATGCCGGTCTGTCAGTCCTGGCTGCCACAGCCGACGGCGACCTGGACCTCGACGACCTCTGCGACGCACCGACCACCAGCGCCCCCACCCTGACGGCACCCACAGCCTGGCTGTTCGGCAACGAAGCCCGTGGCCTGCCCGACGACGTCCTCGTGGCTGCCGACGCCACAGTCCGCATCCCGATCCACGGCCGCGCCGAATCCCTCAACCTCGCCGCTGCCGCTGCCGTCTGCCTGTATGCGTCGGCCCGAGCCCACCACCTGGCGCGGTGACACCTGGTCCCAGCTCAGTCAGCGTTCCTGTGCAGGGGGATGCCACGTCCGGCGTGAGGTTGCCAAAGGATGCTCCCGTCGGGGTCGATCACCGAGAGGATCTCTTCGCGGAGCTGGCGTGAGGCCCAGTTGGTCGGGGTCAAAGGACCATACAGGCGGATCGTCACCTCGGGCACGTGTTCGAACAAAGTGATCTTCGTCCCGGGGATGTTGGCTTTGATGCTCTCGCGCTTGATGATGCACAGCTTGACACTGACCGGGACCCCTATCGGGATGAAGAGGATCCGTACGCCCACCCAGTGCCGCGTCGCCTCGAACCCGCCGACCTCGTCAAACTTGAAGCGCTGCTTGCCTTGTCTGATGGTCTGCGTTGTCGGGTCGAAGTACGTACGCGGCAGGGAGGCCAGCAGCCGGTACGTGGCTATGGCACCCCACGGGACGCACAAGACGAGCAAGACGGTAGCCAGGAGCACAGGTAGTGCCTCAAGACCGCCAGCAAGCGCGTCGGACAACCGGTCGGAGTTCTCGCTGGTCACCGCGATGTCATCGGTGTCTTTCGACCCCGCCAGTATCAGGCCCGAGCCGACGACGATCACGAAACAGACCAACGCAGTGATCGCGTTGACGAGCACCCGCCCCCTGCGCAGGCTCAGCATGCCGTCGCTCGTCTCCTTCAGATAGCGGTACTCCCGTACTGAGATCTGGGCGCCTTCACGGCCGCCGGGTATGTCCCAGGTCCTGGAGCCAGCCGGGGCAGGCGGTTGCTGCCAGGGTGTCGCCTGGGCTGGTGGGCTCGGTGACTGCTGCCAGAGCGCCACCTGGGTCGCCGCGCTGGGCGTTTGCGACCCGGGCGTCTGCGGGCCGGCTGGGGCGGGGGAGGGCTGCCAGGAGGGTGCTCCGACCGGACCTGACGGGTGCGGCGTGGAGGGCTGGGGCACAGGGCCAGAGGGGTACGTCGTCGGGGCAGGCGCCTGGCCCGCCACTCCTGCCGGGTACGCAGAAGGTTGCCACGGTGCCTGAGGAGCAGGCGGGTATGCCGTCGTGGGGGCGCTACCAGCGGCGGGTTGCTGCCACGGGTTGGGCTGACCTGCCGCACCCGCAGGTGCAGGCCACGACCCTGTGGCGCCCGCAGCGGGCTGCTGCTGCCACGTCGGCGGCTGTTGCCACATCCCTGAGGAGCCACCAGCGGCCGGGCTCGGGGGTGCCGGTTGCCCAGGTGGCGGTGGCGGCACGGGGTACTGGCCAGGCTGTGACATTGCGAAACCCATCTGGTTGCTCGTGCGGAACGACCCGCACATACGTCGGCCGCGGTAGCGCTCGACAGGAGAGTCACTCTACTCCCAAAAAACATCAAACTAGGCTAAAACGGGCACCCGAGCACCACATACGGCACCACCGCCGCCATCTGTCCATATGCCTCAGCTCGAACCCAGCACTACTGACGGATGCGGCACTAGCCCAGGACGGTCCCGTCGGGGTCGAGCACCGAGACGATCTCTTCGCGGAGCTTGCGTGAGACTCGCTTGGCCGGGACCATCGGGCCGTACAGACGGATCTTTACTTCAGGGGCGTACGCGTCGGGCGAATGCATGGTGATACAGAGCTTGACGCCGATCGGGATCATGATCGGGATGATGATGAACCGGACTCCGACCCAGTGCCGCGTCGTCTCGAACCGGGCGACATCGTCGAAGCTGTAGCGGAACCTGCCCTGGATGATGGTGCGTGTTGCTGGGTCGAAGTACGTCCGCGACAGGGAGGACAGCATCCGGTACAACGCTGTGGCACCCCACGGTATGGACAGCAGGACCAAGACGGCAGCCACAACCAGAGGCTTCGTGTCCAAGGCGAACAGCGCCAGCCAAAACGCCTCCATGGCCCCGGTGATCACTCCCTGGAAGGTGAGGTCCTCAATCGGGAACACCGCCAGTATGAGATACCCCGATCCGAGGAAGAGCGTGGTGCAGATCACCCAGGTGATCGCGTTGGGGAGCACCGAAGCCTTGCGCAGGCTCAACCTGCCGTCGCTCGTCTTCTTGAGGTAGTGGTATTTCCCTGCTGCGGGCCTGGGTCCTTCCGCGTCTGCCTGCTGTTGACCAGTGGGTTTGTCCCAGGGTCGCGGTTCGGCAGCCGGGGCGGCCGATGGCTGCCAGGGTTGCGCCTCGGCTGCTGGGCTGGGTGACTGCTGCCAGAGTGCCACCTGGGTCGCCGCGCTCGGTGGTTGCGGGTAGGACGTCGGCTGGGCGGGCGAAGGTTGCCCGACCGGACCCGACGGGTGCGGCGTGGAGGGCCGGGGCATGGGGCCAGAGGGGTACGGCGTCGCGGGGGCAGGTGCCAGCGCCTGGCCCGCCGCTCCTGCCGGGTACGCCATCATGGGCGCGCCACCCTGGGGCGAAGGTTGCTGCAGCGCCTGGGCCTGGGGACCGAACGGGTACGTCGTGGGTGTGGTCACCGTCGGATGACCGGCATGCCCAGGTGGGGCTGGGTATGCCGTCGTGGGTGCACTACCGGCGGCGGGCTGCTGCCACGGGTTGGGCTGAGCTGGCGCACCTGTGGCGGCGGGCCACGACCCTGTGCTGGTCGCAGCAGGCTGCTGCTGCCACGCCGCGGGGGGCGCACCCACGCCTGTGGCCGGTCCCGCTGGTGGTGGCTGTGACGGCGAAGCCGGTTGCTGCTGCCATGCCGTGGGGGACGGGCCCGCACCTGTGGCAGGTCCCGCCGGTGACGGTGCCTGTGGCTGCGACGCAGGAGCGGGCTGCCAGCGGTTGGGCCGGGCCGCGGGCCGGAATCCCGTCGGAGGCACAGTGGCTTGGACTGGTTGCTGCCATCCTGCCTGCGACGCCCCGGAGGCCGAACCTGGTTGTGGGGGTCGAGCCGGTGGCGGGGGCACGGCGCCGTACTGGCCAGGTTGTGACATTCCACGACCAATCTGGTGGTTTGCGCGACGCGACTGGCTCAGGCATGCCAGCCGCAGCGACGCACAACAGAAGAGTCACTCTACTCCCCAAAATATCTGAAACCAGGCCAAAACAGGCGCTCAGCTGGTCCGAACGGGGCAGTGCTGCGCCAGGTGAGCCGGGCTGCCACCGCCTCAGACCACGGTGGTGAGCAGCTCGTAGTGGCTGCGGGACTCGACGAACTGGGGGGCGTAACCCGCGGTGGGTTTGCCGTCGCCGACCAGCGCAGCGACGCACGACAGGTGACGTTCGTGGCACTGGGCGAACAGGCGCCCACCCATGGCTGTGCCCAGGCCGGGGTCTGACGATCCCATGTAGAGGGCGACAACACGGTGTGGGTGGCGTCGGCGCCACCACAGGCGGGCCAGGGTCGCCGGGGTGAGGCGCGCGTTGGTCGTCATGGTGTAGTCGGGCAGGACGACCGAAAAAGCCACGAGGTCGTCGCCACGCCAGGCAAGGGTGACCAGGTCGGGGTCCGCCACGAGACGGACTGGTGCGAAGATGGCCCGAAAGTCGTCCAGGTCGACCGGTCGGAACACCGGCATACCTGCGTACAGCTCCATCACCAGGGCGTGCAGCCCGGTGAGCACGTCGTCCCAGTGTTTGAGGTCCAGGGCTTCGACGCGGTAGCCGTGTTCGGACGCGGCGGAAAGCCGCTTCGCCAGCTGGTCGTCGGCCTCGTCGGGGGTGGGGGCGCGGTAGAGGGTGGACGAGTAGCCCATCGTCTTGTGGTACCCGGCTGCACGCCACAGGGCCGGGTAGGACTCGAGGTTCCACGGCTCGGACGTGTACGGGGCGCGGTCGAAACCGTCGGTCTTCAACCGGTACCGCAACCAGAAGCTGGCGTCCACAGGGCCGACAACCTGGGTGCACCCAGCCGCACGTGCTGTGGTGTGCGCCCAGCCGAAAAGGTCGTCGGCGCACGCGGCGTCCGCGCACTCGAAGAACCCGAGATAGGCGGTGGTGTCGTCGCTGTAGGTCGTCACAGCGCACCGTCCGACGCTTTCGCCGCGGCGCCGCAGCACGTGTGGCCTCACCGTGCAGTGCTTGCTCAGCACATGTGTGCCGTCCACCAGCGCTGCCTCGGTCGCGGTGTGGACCACCGGCCACGGGTACAGCCGGCCCGGCAGGGACAAGAACGCCTCACGGTCGTCGCGGTTCACAGCACCTCGATCCTGCCTGCTGTGCCGTCCACGCGTACCCGGTCGCCGGTGCGCAGAGCAGTGGTCGCGCCGGCGACGCCCACGACTGACGGCAGCCCCAGCTCGCGCGACACGATGGCGGTGTGCGAGAGCAGGGACCCACGTTCGGTGACCACCGCAGCGGCCTGGCGCATGACGAACACCCAGCCTGGGTCGGTGGTCGCCGCCACGACGACCTTGCCGGTGGCGTCAGTGACGTCAGCAGCGTCGGCGACGACGAGCACCTCGCCGACGGTTGTCCCCGCCGAGGCTCCGGTGCCGGTCAAGACTGCTGGTCGTTCTGCAGGAGCCGGTTCCGCGACGGGCTGGGTCTGGCCGTCGAGGACGATACGCGAGGCTGCGGGCATCTCGCGGTACGTCGCCCACAGGCTCTGGCGTTGCGCGACGGTGGAGCGCAGGTCACCGGTGGCGGTGAACAGCTCCTCGCGCGTCAGGTAGAACACGTCGTCGGGGTCGTCGAGCTGGCCGGCCGCGGCCATGTTCTGCCCGGCTGCCCGCACGATCGTGCGGACCATGCCGAACAGGCGGCTGCGGTCCAACCGTGACGACTCACGTAACGCCACGGCCTGCAGGGCCGCGGCCCGTGCTCGGCGTCCGCGCCACCTCCGCCGTGCCACAGGTGCCACCTCGGCTGTGTGGGGCCGGGCGTCGGTGGCCAGCAACAGGTGGACCAGCCGCAAGGGATGGGTGCGGAAGGTCGGGCTCTCGAGCTTGAGCTCGGCGGGGCCTCGGTCGCCGTAACGGTGCAGGTAGTCGACGACTGCCTGGCGCAGCTCGTCGGGCGGGCCGTCGAGCCACGTACGTACGTCGGCGTCGGTGGCCAGCGCGGCGAGCTCACCACGGGCGGGGGCGTCTACCAGCCCAGCGATACGTTCCAGGGCGCGCAGGGGCTGCAGGCTCGCCAGCTCCACCCCGACGACCTGCTGGCCAGCCTTGGTGGCCCGTGAGGTGTACCAGAAGGCACGCAGGTCGTTGACCAACGTGATGTCCCAGCTGCGCAGAGCCCTGGCTTTGACCTGCTCGTACAGGTCGGCCAGCCCAGCACCGCCGGCCGGCCCAGCACCGCCGGCCAGCCCAGCACCGCCGGCCAGCCCAGCACCGCCGGCCAGCTGGGCGTCGAAGTCGGCCTGTGTGACCACCAGCTCGTCGGACAGGTCCGCCAGGAGCCTGGGTGTGGCCCGCCACACCCGTGCCAAACGCACCGCCGCACGCACCCAGCGCAGCGTGCCGATCCGTGGTGGGTCGTCGTCGGTCTCCAGGTCGGCGCCGTCGACCCCGAGGCTCTTTTGCCACACCACGATGATCCGCGAGGAGAACGGCAGCAGGCGCAACAGCCGGTACCAGCTGTCGAGGCGGTAGTACATACGTCCGTTGTGGCTGGCGACCATCTGGGCGACGGTCGGCGCCAGCTCGTCGGCCAGCCCCAGGCGCTCGACAGTGCGAGCAAAGACCAGCCGGTACACCTCTTCGGTGAACGAGCAGGTCAGGGGTGTGCAGACCCCGGGATAGCTCTCCCCGATATTGGAATTGTCGAGGACGACCGTGCTCATGGCGCAGTGTCGGTTGCTGGCGCAGTGCCGGCTGCTGGTGCGGTGCCGACTGCTTCGCCCAGGCGCACGCGGGTCTCGACGCCTTGGCGTGAACGGTCGACGATGTCGTCGTCGACCTGCGCGTCGGTCAGCAGCACCACAGTCGAGCCTCCCAGCTCGAAACGGCCCTGCTCGTCGCCACGGGCCGCGGTGGTGCGCGGGTAGACCAGCACCCGTCCGACGGTCATGGCCCCCACGACGACAGCGACGACAGTGCCGAAACGTTCGGTCTCGAGCCAGGCGACCACGCGGTGGTTCTCGGCCAGCACCGGCAGTCCGTCCGACCAGGGGCCGACGGTGTGCAGACGGCCAGGTAGCTCGTAGCTGTCGGTGACGGTGCAGTCGTCGACGTAGCTGAAGCGGTGGTAGTCGTCGACGGTGAGCCGGAAGACCAGCGCCCAGCGCGGCTGCGGTCCGGTCCACGCGCGTCCCACCAGCTGGTCGAGGGTGTAGTCGAACCCTTTGACACGCACAGTCGAGCCCACCGGCACGGCCAGCAGCTTGGAGTCGGCGGGGGAGCACAGGCGCTGCACGTCCGGGTCGAACGGCCTGGCCCCAGGGTTGAGCGTACGGACGAAGAAGTCGGCGAACGACGTGTAGGCGCGTTCCGGGTGGTCGTCGAGGCAGATACTGTGCGTGGCCACGAAAGCCGGGATCTGCCTCGTCGAGGCCCGGCGCCTGGTCGGCCAGGCCAGCACCCGCGAGACCCAGCGTCTGGTGACCAGGGCGTTCGTCAACGGGCGTACCGCACGGTTGCCGTACAGCACCCGCAGCGCCGACGTGCCTGCCGGACGTTCGGTGTAGGTCGTGCCTGTCGCCCGGTCGTACACCGTCTGCTCAGCGGTCACCAGACGGTCTCCCACACGACGGCTACCACGAACCCGACTGCGATCACGGCCAAGGCCGCGAGCACCTGACCACGGGGTTTGCCCACACGCACGTCCAGGACGAAACCCACCGCGAGCGCTGCCATGCCGACGGTCCACAACCTGGCCTCCGACCAGCCAGCCCACCGTGCTGTGAGCCACAGCGCCGGCAGGATGAGCGCCGAGGACGTCACCGGGAGCCCGCGGTAGCAGGGCACCGGACGGTCGGGGGAGGCGTGCACGTTGAAGAACGCCAGACGGCTGACAGCAGAGATGGCGTACAGCGTGCCGACCACCGCGCTGGCCCACACCCATCCGCCCAGTCCCGCCATGAGCACCACCGGCAGGGCGCCGAAACCCACCACGTCAGCCAGAGAGTCCAGCTGGACACCGATGGAACGCTGCAAGGTGGTGCGGTCGAACCGGCGGGCAAAAGTCCCGTCGAGCAGGTCGCAGGCCCCGGCCACGATGAGACATGCCACGGCCCACCCGAGGGCCTGGCCGGAGACGACCAGGACGACACCCAGTGTGGCGACCGCGATGTTCGCGTAGGTGACCAGGTTGCTGCGGTGGAAGACGGCGATCATGAGAAGACCTCGACGGTACCAGCAGCGCCGTCCACGGTGACGTGCTGCCCGTCGTGGAGCCACGAGGTCGCACCCGTCGCGTGGACGACGCAGGGGATACCGTACTCGCGCGAGACGATCGCTGCGTGGCACAACGTCCCGCCATACTCGGTGACCACCGCTGCGGCCAGCGCAAACGAGGCCGTCCATCCGGTGTCTGTGAACCGTGTGACCAGCACGTCACCGGGGCGCAGACGTCCGACGTCGTCAAGGTCAGCCACAACACGGGCCGGGCCAGCCACCCGTCCAGCCGAGCACCCCACCCCACGCAGGCTTCCGTCGGCGCTGGCGTCGGGCCTGGCTGGTGGGAGCGGACCGATCTCGTTGTCGCTGTGGTAGTGCCGGTACGCGTCGAAATAGCGACGGTTGCGGGTCACCTGTGAGCGCAGGTCGTCAGCGGTGCGCCGCCCGTCGCCGTAAGCCCACAGGTCGTCGACCGCCAGGTGCCACACGTCCTCGGCGGCGTCCAGGACGCCGTCAGCGGCGTACCGTCCGGCCAGCACCAGGGTGTAGCGGCGTATGACGTCGTAGAGCTGGGTGGACAGGTCCCGGAACTCCTCGCGCCACCACAGCAGGGTCCGCATACGTGTGACGCGTCTGGTCAACCGTCGCCGGCCCAGCGGGCCGCGCCGGGCTCGCAGGTGGTCCAGGCGGGCCTGGTAGGCGGTGTGCTGGCGCTCGACAGGCAGACGCGGGTTGGCGTCGTCGTCGAGCCTGGCCAGGTCGCCGACCTGCCGGCGGACCGCCTCGGGCAGCTCGGCGTAGTTCGGGTACGACACGTCGAGCTCTTTGTCGCTGTGGTAGCCGAAACGTTCCAGGTGCTCACCGAACGCTGCCTCGTCCACGCAGCCGGTGGCACGCAGCTGGCGTGACAGGGACCACACGCTGGTGACCGGCCGCAGGTGGGAGATGTCTTCGAGCCCGCTGATGAGCTCCAGGTAGCCGTCGCGGTCGACGTGCCGGGCCATCCAGTCGCGGAACAGCGCCTGGTGGACGGTGTTGAGGAAGATCTGCCAGAAGTACGTCGTCTCGCTCGTCAGGTAGTCCTCGCGTGTGAGGCGGGCGAACGCGGCCTGCAGGTCGGGCAGCGGTGCCTCGGCCAGGTCGTCCAGCTCGGCCAGGCGGGCCGCGACCGTGGCACGCAGGTCGGCTGCGAGAGCGTCGGCCTGGTGTTCGCGCTGGGCCAGCAGGCGGCGCTGGACCCAGGCCACCGGGACCAGCCAGGCAGCGGTCCGCGCGTTCAGAGCGGTCACGGTCCCGTCGCCGTCGTAGGAGCCGGTGATACCGAACTCCTCGTCGAAGTCACGTTCGCGGTACCCGGGCACACGCGACATCACCTCCTTGACCACCGACAGGTTCCAGTAGGGCCGCCCGTAGTGCATCTGCCCCAGCTGGCGCAGCCGTTGCGGTGAGACGAGCCGGGACGTGACCAGGAAGTCGCGCAGCGAGCGTTCCCACACGTAGTCGTACAGGCTCCACATGTACGCGGTGCAGGTGGTCGCCGAGACCCCGCCGTCCTTGAAGTCCGCGGTGCTCCACATGTCGGTGAGCCTGGTGTGGGTGACCCGGGTGACAGGCCGGGCCTGCAGCAACCACACCTTGCCGTCGGCCAGGGCGAACTCCAGGTCCAACGGGAAACCGTACAGCTGCTGGGCGGCGACGCAGGCTGCGGCCAGGTCGTCCCACTGGGCTGGGGCCGGCCCGTCGGACGGCGCCTCGTCGTCCCAGCGTTCGTGGTACCAGTCGTAGCGCCGGGTGCGCGGGACCACCTGTCCGGCGACCAGCGCGTCACCCAGGCCCTCGACGTACTCGACCACCAGCTCGGTGTCGGCACCGGTCAGCGGGTCGAGGGTGAAGGCGACACCGGCGTGGTCGGCGCGGACCATACGCTGGACGACCACCGCCATGCCCGGTGCCCCCAGGTCCGGGTGGGCGTCTCGGCCCAGGTTCGCATGGTGGTCGAGGTACGCGCTGACACCCGCCGACGCGGCCGAGGCCAAACAGGTGCGGACCGCACCAGGCAGGTCGTCGCGCGCCACGTCGAGCACCGTCGTGTACTGCCCGGCGAAGGACGCGCCGGCCAGGTCTTCGGCGACGGCGGAGGACCGGACCGCGTACCGGTCGTCGGGCAGCGAGGCCAGGGCCTCCAGCAGGTCGGGGGCCAGGTCGGGCGCCATGTGCCCCGCGCCGACGGGGACCGTCCAGCCTTCGGGCACCGGGAGCCCTGCACGGGCCAGCGTGCCCAGCTGGCGTGCTTTGGTCCCGACGACGCTCGCAGGAGTGTCGTCTACCAGCCGGACGAGTGGGGTCACAGTGGGTTCTTCCTCAGGTGCACGATGTACAGCAGCAGGTTGACCACAGCGTGGGTGGCGCCTCCGAGGGCGACGTACGCCGCGAAGAAACCTGGGCTCATCGGCGCCAGCACAGCGACGACCAGCACCATCGCCAACACCGAGTCGACCTGGTCGGTCACGGTGACCACGACGCCCCACGGGCGCGGGGCTGGTTTCCCCGGTGCCACGCCGAGCCGTCGTTTGACGAACGAGTTAGGTAGCTCGGCGGCAGCATAAGCCAAACCGACGGCCAATCCGACGAGTGTGCTGAAAACAGGTGTGTTGGTGTGTCGGGTGTAGAACAGGTTCGCGTCGTGCAGGGCGGGGACCGCAGCGCACACCCCACCCCACACCAGGCCGCAGGCCGCGCCCAGCCCGGCCATCCCCACCACACCTTTCCAGGTCTTGTTGTCGCCGAAGATGCGCCGTCCGCGCCAGGTCCGGCCACCGTCGACAGGCCGCGCCAACCCGTGTGCAACAGGGGCTGTGCACCAGACCATGTTGAGCACCCCCGCCACCAGCCCTGGCGCCAAGGTGGTGTACATCTGGGCGAGCCACCTCATGACACGCCGATCCCCAGCAGCCGGGCCGCGATGAACACGACCATCGACCCCTCGGCGACGAACTCGTACACCACGACACGGTCAACCAGGGCGAACCGTCGCGGGTCGCGTACGAACTGCCAACAGCTGACCAGCAAGAACGCGTAGGCACCCAAGACGGTCACCACCGCCCACGGGTACAGCTGGTAGGCCAGCAGCGAGCTGGTCACCGCGTCGGCGGCCATGACCGCGGCGATGACCAGCACCGGTGCGCGCACCCCGAACAGCTGGGAGTAGGTGACGTAGTCGGTCTCGTCTTGGGGTGCACGCACCTTGCGGGCGATCTCCCAGATCAGACCTGGGAAGTACAAGGTGAACAAGATGAGCACGTTGTTCCACCCGACCAGGGCGATGCCGTAGCGCTGGCACGCGAACGAGATGACATACACGTTCATGACCAGCTGGACCGGGTTGTGCGTCACCAAGGCCAGAGGCAACGAACGCTGGATGCGGTACTTGGCGAAGAACCAGAACGACATGGCCAGCCCGTAGGCCACGAGGAGTGCGAAGAACACATGGTTGCGCACGACCAGCACGTTGAGCACGACGGTGACCGTGTCGACCACCACCAGCATGACGGCCAGGTCTCGTTTGGTCACCCGCCCTGACGGCAGCGCACGCTCGGGAAAGAGCGTGAGGTCGGTCTCGTAGTCCTTGAAGTCGTCAGCCACGCGCAGGCTGAGCAGGAAGGCGAAGATCGTGAACCCTGCCACGGCCTCCGCCGCGGTGAGAGCGAACCCTTCGTGCCCGTTGGTCAGCAGCACGAGGAAGTAGATCTCGAAGAACAGCACGTACGCCACGAACAGGCGCGAGACCACCGGGTACATCTCGGCCAGGTAGACGCGTAACCGTCCGGCCATCGTGGCGGGCACGGACTGGTCCGTGGTCACCGGTACGGCCGTGCCTTACAGGCTGGAACCGAAATCTTCTCGGAACTTGGCGACGAGAGCGTGCTGCCAGTCGCCGACCGCCCGCAGCCTGCCGTAGAAGAACCGCAGGATCTCAGGTTCTTCGACCCACTCCAGCCCGCCGACGATCCGACGGTTGGCGTACACCCAGTGGATCCGGTCGGTGGCGTACTGCACCTGCGACAAGGTGAACACACGGCGCGGCAACGCCAGCCGCAACAGCTCCATATGGGCCAGCGGCTCGGTGCCGTCAGGTTCGCGCTGCTCCGACAGGGTCCCGCGCTCCATACCCCGCACACCCGAAGCCAGGTACACCGCGGCGGCCAGCGCCCCCGACGGGTACTGGCGTTGGTCGACGTGGTCGAGGAACCGCATAGCGTCCACGTGGGCGCCCAGCCCGCCCGCAGGGGTGACCACGGGGATACCGCGGCGTTCCATCTCGTCGACGAAGTGGGCGATGAACAACGGACCCTGGTTGATCATGTCCTCGTCGAGGGTCTCGTCCAGCCCGATGGTGATGGCTTCCATCTCGCGTACGGACATACCCCCGTAAGTGAGGAACCCTTCGAACATCGGCACCCAGGCGCGCAGCGACTCGTAGATCTTCAGGTCGTCGGTGACGATCCCGCCGCCACGGCCGAAACCGAGCTTGCGAGCCGAGAAGTAGATGATGTCGCACAGCTGGGAGATGGCCAGCCAGATATCGGCGACAGACCAGTCGGCGCACTCAGGTTCGCGGGTCTTGATGAAGTACAGGTTGTCGGCCAGCAACGACGCGTCCATGACCAACGGGATGCCGTGGCGCCGGCAGATATGCGACACAGCCCGCAGGTTCGACAGGGAGTGCGGCTGCCCACCCACGAGGTTGGTCCCGGTCTCCACACGGAAGAACGCGATGTTCTCGGCCCCGCGCTCGTTGATGAGGTTGGTCAGGGCGTCGATGTCCACGTTGCCCTTGAACGGTTCGTCGCTGGTCACCGACAGCCCCGACGGCTCGATCAGCTCGACGACCTCCCCGCCCTGCGCGGTGATATGAGCCTTGGTGGTGGTGAAGTGGTAGTTCGTCGCCACGATCTGCCCGGGTTTGACGAACCCCCGGGCCAGGATGTGCTCGGCAGCCCGCCCCTGGTGCGTGGGCAGGAAGTACTTCATGCCGAAGACCTCGGAGAGCTTGGCGTGCAACCGCGTGAACGTCTCGGACCCGGCGTACGCGTCGTCGGCGGTGAGCATGGCCGCCTGCTGGCGGTCCGACATGGCGTTGACGCCCGAGTCGGTGAGCATGTCCAAGAACACGTCCTTGTTCTGCAGCAAGAACGTGTTGTACCCCGCCTCCTCCACGGCCCGCAGCCGCTCTTCGATCGGGAGCAGAGTCAGCTTCTGGATGATGCGTACCTTGTGCATCTCCAGCGGGAACGACTCTCCGGAGAAGTAGGTGACCTTGGACATGGACAGATCCTTCGTCTCGAGGCAGCGTGGGCCACAGCAGCACATATCGTAGCTGTTCACCCGCTCCACCCGACGCGACCGTCGCCCTCGCCTATGACCGACGAACAGGCGTGCCCTGACATGGCCCAAGGGCTCACGTCGCGCGTCGACATCACCGCCGGAGGATCGACATCACTGCAGGCTGATCTCGGCCGGGCTCTCGGGCAGGCGCTCCCTGCGCGCCACCGCCATCACCGACTCGCGGTCGCTGGAGACCAGAAGCCGCTCGAACAAGCCCGAACTGATCTGACGCTGCATCTCACGCCCGGTCCAGCCGCCCCTCAGAGTCTCCAGCTCGTAGAACTCGCGTTTGTGTGGGTCGTCGATGAACTAGCCCTCCTGGAGGCGTGCGCGGTGGACGAGCGCCTGGTCCAGCGTGCCCGCGAAGAGGCAAACACCTGTGCTGCTCAGGCTCGTGGGGAGGATGCACGGAGGATGCAGCAACTGCGTCAACCTGACGAAAACCATGCTTGACCTGCGATGATACCGGTGGGCGATACTGGGATCGAACCAGTGACCTCCTCGGTGTGAACGAGGCGCTCTCCCGCTGAGCTAATCGCCCGGCCCGGGCATGGTACCCAATCTGGGGGGTTGATGACGAACGCGTTTCGCGGTGGGTCGGCGACAGTGGTGCACCCAGCGTGGTGACCAGGCTCGACGCGCAGCCGGGCGGCTTGTGGGCCCGGTGCTCACATGGGGCCCCTGGGGTGCCGATCGGAGGGGTGTCCACGCCTGTCGGGAACCGGGATGCACCTCCCTGAGGCGCATCGCCGCGACTCGTCGCATGCTTGAGGAGTGGTTCGTCTGACCGATTGCGTGCACACACTGCACTATTCGGATATATCGCCCGCCAAACGGGGGATGCCCCCTCCCCGAGGGGGTGAAACCCAGGCCAAGGCCATGGCCTGGGGCTCGTCACCTGCCATGATGGGCTTCGAAAGGAGGCCGGATGACGCAGCCGCAACGCCCTGACGTGGTCGAAGTCATCGCCGTCCAGCTCATCGGTTCGGACGCGAGCGTCATCCCCGTCAGCACAGAGTTCTCCTTCCGGGCGAATGATCCCTACACCGTGCGGGCCGTCTTCACTGGTGCGCAGTCGGTCTCCGCGTGGCTCCTCGGCCGCGAGCTTCTCGCCGACGGGCTCAACGCCACCTCGGACGAACCGGCTGGCAATGGCGACGTCCAGGTATGGCGCGACGAAGATCCTGACTATGTCCTGATCTCCTTGTCCGGGGTAGAAGGCAACGCCCTTCTTGCTGCCCCCACCGAACCTCTGATGCGGTTCATCACTCGTACCGAAGCCGTCGTGCCGATCGGCTCCGAGAGCGACCGGATGGAGTCTGAGGTCGCCGCTCTCATCGCGGCCCTGCTGACCACCTGACCTCTGTGACAGCGCGTCGTCGCGCCCATAGTGCGTGACCCAGCAACCGACGCTTGACACTTTTCGGACCGACGAGGGACGAAGCGATAAGTTCGTCCCTCGCACCAGACTTCGCCGTCGTCGGGGAAGGACGGGGCGGGTCAGCGGTCCAGGAGGGACGACTTCTCTGGGGCACCGCCGTCGGCGATGTGCGTGGCGTGAGCACGCAGGCGCATGGCTGCGTCCTTGCCGCCGGGCAGGGCGGCGACGGTGTCCGCGAGGCGACGCAGCACGTCCGGCGACTGGCTGCGGGCGTCGAACATGGTGACCTGGACCAGTGGCATCGAAACCGTCGGGGTGCCATGCAGCACCAGAGCGGCACCGGTGGCGCCCCTGGCCCGGACCGTGACCTGCGTCACCTCGTCCAGGTGCAAGACGGCCGGGCGCGGTGACCAACGACGCCGGGACACCGCGTCGGGGCCGACCCAGGTGCGTTCGGTGAGCAGCACCACCAGCAGGTAGCCCAGCACGAGCGCCACCGGCGCGGGCAGCCACCACAGCCGTGTCGTGGCGACGGTGATGAGCACGAACAGCACCAGCCCGATCACCAGCACCGTGACCTCGCTGACCCGCTGGAGACGGGGCGTCAGCCGGGGTACCTGCCACTGTGTCGCGTCCACACGGCGACTCTATGCCATGGCGCCAGGGCCGCGAGATGTCCCCCAAGGCCGCACCTGGGACAGGCCTGTACCTCGGCGCCCGTCACCCGGTGGGAACCAGCAGTTACGGGGTGAGAACGGCGGTGCCGGCGATCATCGCCGCCCTACGGATCCAGGTCCTCACGACGTCGCGTGTCGAACAGCTCTCGTACGTGCTGGGCCAGCGCAGCCGGGCGGGTCGCCTGCCCGTCGAGGCCCACCACCGGCACGAGGGTGCGCAGCGTGCTGCTCACTGCCAGCCCCGCGCGTCCGGCGGCCACGTCGTCGAGGATGCTGTAGGCCATGGTCTGCTCGCGGACTGTCACGTCCCACTCTTGCGACCACTCCAGCAGCAGAGCCCGGGTCACCCCGCCCAGGCAGCCCGAAGCCAGAGGCGGGGTGAGCAGCTCGTCGTCGGTCTCCAGCAGGACGTTGGACGTGGTGCACTCGCACAGCTCGCCACGGGTGTTGGCCATCACCGCCTCGTCGGCACCCGCCTGGCGGGCCGCACGCGCCGCCAGCTGGTTGCCCGCCGTGGATGTCGCCTTGGCCCCGACGACCGCCGACCGCTCGTTACGCACCCACGGCACGCGGACCACCCGTACCTGCTCGACAGCGCGTGCAGGGGTCCCCACGACGAGCAGCACACCTGGCGCACCGTCGGCGCTGCCCGCGGTCGCCGTGAGCCGCAGACGCCCGTACGACCACCCGCCCGTCCGGGCGACCTCCTGCGCGGCCCCACGCAGCACGTCACTGCCAGGAAGGTCGACGCCGACAACCTGCGCAGAGTGCACCAGACGGTCCAGGTGCCGCCTCAGCGCGAACACTGTGCCATCGATCACCGCCAACGACTCGTACACCCCGAG
>Ga0123353_10000477_pt1 | contig 49516 bp, 41 predicted proteins | sample TergutLab28metaG_3_FD_92763 | JGI IMG/M metagenome (GOLD analysis project Ga0123353, IMG submission 92763) | Labiotermes labralis P3 segment gut microbial communities from Petit-Saut dam, French Guiana - Lab288 P3 | ecosystem: Host-associated > Arthropoda: Insects > Digestive system > Gut ... | reverse complement strand
TCCGCTTGGGAGAAATCGCGTAACCATTCTACAAAACACGTCGATTGGCACTTCTCTTCTTCAGACGCGAGGGTTAAACTAAAATATTTATATCCTAACTTATAATGCGGTCGCGGTACTAGTCGTTCCGTTGTGTCTTTTAAGGTATGGTAACGCTTCCGCCCGTTGCTCGCTTCAACCTTCGTGCCGTCAATAGCGCAGGTTTCATTACCGAACATCTCTATGCTTTGACAAAATCGGTTGAACCGCTTGAACAGCTCTTTCAATGCCTTGCGGTTATCTGTACGGAAGTTACTTATCGTTTTGTCGTCGGGCCGCAGACCTTCCATTAACCACATGACTTCTACGTTGCGTCCCGCTTCCGCTTCCAGCCGCCGTGATGACCGTACACGGTTAAGGTATCCGTATACATACAGCTTCGCCATCTGCTTCGGGTCGTATGGCGGGCGCCCCGTCGCTTTTACCACCGCTTTTTCAAACCCCATCCCTTCAAAATCCTGTTGTTCGATGAACAGGTCTATCACGCGTACGATATTATCTTTATCTACAAAATCATCTAAACATCGTGCTTCCAACCACTGCTGTTCCCGTGACACGCCTGTTATATACCCCATTTATCCCACCACGCTTTGTTTTGGGGGTATTATATCATATCGTGCCATTTATTACCATTTGTTGTCGACTTTCTTGTTCTTGCGCAGTCTGGCAACCACTTCGCGGACGGAGCCGTTCATCGCCCGATTACGTTCAGCGCGGCGCTGGAACATCCGCCCGCTCCCGCCCCACGGAACAACAGCATGTAAGGCAGCCCCTTCTTTTTTAGCCATGCAAACATTAACCGTCATAAAAAGTTTAGCAAATCAAATTTCCGGGGGATATGCTTGAAATAAAACACATCGGGAGGCAGGGCATGATTAAAGTGGGCATCCTTGGCACGGGGTTTGGGCAAACGCATTTGGAATGGTATAGGAACGTCGAAGGATTCCAAGCCGTATCAATTTTCGGTCGCAACCCGGAAAAACTACGGCAAATCGCCGATAAATACAAAATACGCACAACAACGGAAATAAACGAGGTCATCGAGGACCCGAGCATTGATTTGATCGACGTTTGCCTGCCGACGGAGCTCCATGCCGAATGGGTGATCAAAGCGCTTGAAAACGGAAAACACGTCTTTTGCGAAACGCCGGTTACGTATTCATCAGATGAAGCGGATGCGATACGCCGGGCTTCGGAGAAATACGGGAAAAATGTATTCGTCAGCATGTTTATCCTATTTTCCGCCCCGCACAAGCTCGCGGCGGAATTGGTGGAAAAATCGGAATGCGGTAAGCTGATAAGCATAAGGTCATATAACAAAACATCGGCGAGGTGGGGTGATTTGGGGCTTTATAAAAATATTACGAATTTCCACAACCACATGATGGATTATGTAATCAGGCTTGCGGGTATGCCCAAGGCCGTAACCGCCGCGGGGATCGATTACGGTGCGAAATCGGTCGTTACCTCCATTCTTACCTACGATCAATTATATGCGGTGATGGAAAGCAGTTCCGCCATGCCGGAATGCAACCCGTTTGAAATCGGGTTCGAGTTGGTATGTACGGAGGGGGTAATACGTTGTGACGCGGTTTACGGCGATTATACAAACGAAGTGTTTTCCGTTACGTGTAACGGCAAACCGCGCGAAGCATGGGATGTTACGGAAGTCGATGATTATGTGGAAGTCGTTAAGCATATAAAACATTGCTTGCAAAACAACAAAAAAAGTGACCGAATCGACATCGTAAACGCAATCGATTCGGTCAGGCTGAAGGAAATGATCGTCAAATCAATGCGAGAAGCAACTGCCCCCGATAAACTCGCGTAAAATTGAATTCGGTGGGATATGTTCGCTGGGGATGCCCAAGAACGTCGACAGGAATTTGATCAGCCGCCGCGCCTCGGTGTATTGAGGTACGTTCGGTTCGAGGTTAAACAGGAGCGGTTCGGCGTATTGCTTAAGCACGCACATCTCATATACCAGCGCGGAATTAAAGAACGCGTCGGCTTGCTCCTGATGGGGGAAGATGTATTTCGTTTCGCCGCGCAGTACCGACGGCCACATGCCGATGGTGGTGGCCGCGCTCGCGCCGCGGTATTGGAAGTCACGTACCAAGCGGCGTACCAAACGTGTGTCCGTGGTGGGGATGCGGTTATGGTCGTCGATGTTGATTTGCGTCATAGCGGAAATAAATATCCTGAACTTGTCGGACGCGGGAACCTCCTCGCTCACGCGTTCGTTAAGGCCGTGTATACCTTCCAGGATAAGGACATCCTTGGGCGATAAGGCAAGGAAACGTCCTTTGTATTCCCGCTTACCCGTAAGGAAATTAAACGTAGGGATCTGTACCCGCTCACCTGAGAGCAGGGCTTGCAGGTCCTTATTGATTTGCGCGGTGTCGATGGCGTCAATCGTTTCGAAGTCGTAGTTACCGTCCGCGTCGCGCGGGCAATCTTCACGGTCAAGGTAATAATTGTCCAAACCGATGGTGTGCGGTACCGCGCCGTTTACCTTCAGTTGAATACCGAGGCGGGCGGCGAAGGTTGTCTTGCCCGATGAGGACGGCCCCGCGATCAACACGATGGGTCGGTGTTCCTGCATGATTTGGTCGGCGAGCAGCGCGATCTTTTTTTCATGCAGCGCTTCGGTGATGCGGATGATTTCGCCGCTGCCGGCGGTACATAATTTATCGTTGAGCGCACCCACGGTATCGGCCTTTAATATACGCGCCCATTGGCCGGCTTCCATAAATATTTGTGAAACCTTGCCTTCCTTACTGATGTCGGCGAAAGCGTAGTCAAGGCCGATGTTCGGGAATTGCAACATAAAACCGTGCGATCGCCTTGACAGTTTGAACCGGTCGAGGCATCCCGTATTGGGGGTCATTTCCCCATACAGATAGTCGTACATCCAATCAAATTTGTAAAAGCTGACGGTAAGGTTGTGACGGTATTTAAGCAAGCGGATTTTATCATCCAAGCCCAAGCCGTCGGCGATCTTTAGCGCTTCTTCCTTGGGGAGCGTGTATTTTACGATGGGGAAGTTTGCCTTAACCGCGTCGTGCATAACGGCCTCGATTTTACTCAGCAGTTCGTCGGTGATTTCGTGGCCGGGTATTTCGCAAAAATAATTCTTATTAATGGAATGGGCGACCACTACGCGGGTTTTTCGGCCGAGGACGCTTTTCGCGGCGTATACGAGCAGCATCGTCGCGCTCCGCTGGTAGGTACGGAAGCCGTTGGGATCGGTAATGTCTAAAAATTCGACCGTGGCGTCGTACAAGAGCTTGCGTGACAAATCCTGTAATTCGTTGTCGACCTTCGCCGCCAATATCGTGTACTTGCGCAAATGCGCGTATTGGGCGGAAAGCGCCAGAAGGGTTGTACCGCGCGGGACGGAAGCCTCATCGCCCCCGATGACTTTAATGGAAATGTTAGACATGGGCGTTCTCCTTTTTTGACGAACCTTCTGTTTATTATAACACTTCATACGGATTTTTACAGGTATAGCCGCTCTCGATTCAGGCGAAAATAGACAAGGAAATTAACGATCAACGGATTTTGGGGGCGGTAAATATTATGCGGCGAACATATACGATGTTATTCATATTGGTCTTAACGTTGGTATTGGGATTTGCGGCGGATAAAAATGACGCCGTTATTCCTGTATTTGGTTCGCGCCGTGCCTCAACGGAAGCCTCGACGGAAACCCAAGTCGTCCCCTTGGGTATGACCATCGGCGTACGCATCAATACCGACGGTGTAATGGTGTTGGGTACGGGTGTTGTGCACGGAACGGACGGGCAAGCCCACAGCCCGTCGGACGATAAGCTGCTTGCAGGGGATTTGGTATTAAAGGTTAACAACGCCCCCATCAAAGATAAGGAAGCGTTAAGCCGATTGGTGGCTGAGTCCGAAGGGGACCTTTCATTATTAATACGGCGCAACGGCGTGGAAATAACGGCTAAACTTACACCCGTGTTATCCGCAACCGATGGCGTACGTAAAATCGGCGCGTGGGTACGCGACTCCACCAAAGGTATCGGGACGCTGACGTTCTACGATCCGACGACCCGTGTATTCGGCGCGTTGGGGCATGGCATTATGGACGTGGATACGAAATTGTTAATGAGCGTAAAAAACGGCATTATCATGCCTTCGACCGTAACGTCCGTAAAACGCGGCGCACGCGGCGCACCGGGCGAATTGGAAGGCGCGGTCGAAACGCAACGTGTGATGGGGACGGTCACGGCCAATAACGCCCGAGGTATTTACGGTACGTTGGACGCTTCCTTTATCGGTAAGCTGCCCACCGTCGCCATCCCCGCCGCTACCCGGGCGCAAATCCAAACGGGCCATGCGACGATCCTCACGAACGCCATCGATGATGAGGTACGTGAATTCGATATATACATCGAAAACGTAAACCGTTTCGCATCTGACGAAACCAAGAGTATGGTCATCCGTATCACCGACCCCGAACTTTTGGCGATAACGGGCGGCATCGTACAAGGCATGAGCGGAAGCCCGATATTACAAAACGGGCGCATCATCGGCGCGATCACGCATGTATTCGTGCAGGACCCTACAAAGGGATACGGGATATTCATCGAATATATGATTGCCGGGATCACATCCGCGGTCAGCCTTGCATAAAAAGGCTTATATGGTATTCTCTTTACAGAAAATACATATAAGGGCGGGAAGGTAAATGAAATCAACGGATAATTTCCCCAAGTACGTTAACGAAAAACGTCTTTTACACGGCGGGGATTACAACCCCGACCAATGGTTAAAATACCCGAACATACTGGAAGACGACGTCAAATTCATGAAACAGGTGAACGCCAACACGTTCAGCGTCGGTATTTTCGCATGGGCGGCGCTAGAACCGCGCGAGGGTATATTTACCTTCGAATGGTTGGACAAGATCATGGATAATATCGCGTCCATCGGCGGCAACGCCATCCTCGCCACGCCGTCGGCGGCGCGCCCTGCGTGGCTTTCGCAAAAATACCCGGAAGTGACCCGTACCTCGCACCGCCGCGAAAAACTGATGCACGGCGGGCGGCACAACCATTGCTTTTCCTCGCCCGTATACCGCGAAAAAACGGGCATTATCAACCGCAAGCTGGCCGAACGGTACAAGGACCATCCGGCCTTATTTATGTGGCATGTCTCCAACGAATACAGCGGCGAATGCCATTGCGCGTTATGCCAAGCAAACTTCCGCAAATGGCTGGAAGGGAAGTACGGCACGATCGACGCCTTAAACGACGCGTACTGGGCGGCGTTTTGGGCGCATTTGTATAACGGCTTCGATCAGGTGGAATCGCCGACCGACATCGGGGAAGGGTGGATCCACGGGCTTAATCTAGACTGGAAGCGGTTCACTACGTATATGACGATCGATTTCTATAAGCACGAAATCGCCCCGATACGCGAAATTACGCCCAACGTGGCCATCACGAATAACTTCATGGGGGACTTTAACGCGCCGTCGGTGTTTACGGGGTTGGATTACGCGCCCTTCGCCAAGGAAGTCGATGTGATTTCGTGGGACGCGTACCCGCCGTGGCACAACGATTACGAACCGACCGCCCACACTGCATCGAAGCTCGCCTTCATGAACGATTATTTCCGCACATTGAAAGACTCGCCGTTTTTGATACTCGAATCCACCCCCAGCCAAGTTAACTGGCAGCCCGTCAACCGCGCCAAGCGACCCGGGATGCACGCGCTTTCAACGGTGGCGAGCTTGGCGCACGGAGCGGATGCCGTTATGTACTTCCAATGGCGCAAATCGCGCGGCTCGACCGAAAAGCTGCACGGCGCGGTGGTTGACCATGACAATTCCCCGGAAAACCGCGTATTCAAGGATGTGGAAAGTGTCGGCCAACTGCTGGTAAACGTTAGCGAAATCCGTCACAGTCGCACCTTATCGCAAGTAGCCGTGATGTTCGATACCGAGAACCTTTGGGCGCTCGATAACGCCGAAGGTTTTTCACGTAATTCGAAGAAATACCAACAAACCGTCCACGCCCATTACAAGGCGTTTTGGGATGCGAATATTACCGCAGACGTGATTACACCCGACAAATGCGCGAATTTATCGCGTAATAAAATCGTTGTCATCCCCATGCAATATATGATGACCGAAAAAATGATGGACGAATTACAAGCCTACGTAAAAAACGGCGGTACACTGGTTGCTACCTACATCACGGGTTTGGTCAACGAAAGTGATTTGATGTATCTGGGGGGATTCCCCGGAAAATTAAAGGAGCTCTTCGGCATCGCCGTCACCGAAACGGATACGCTGTACCCCTCGCAGCGTAACGGTATCCTGTACGGCGGAAAGGAATATGAAGCCGCCGATTATTGCGCCGTGTTTGATGTGTGTGGCGCGGAGGTATTGGGTACGTATACGTCCGATTTTTACGCAGGTAGCGCGGCCGTAACGAGGAACAATTACGGCAAAGGCGCGGCGTATTTTATCGGCGCACGTACGGGAGAGGATTTCCTTGCCGAGTTCTGCATTAATGATTTGGCAAAGCCGTTGGATATAACGCGCCCCCCCATCGAAACACCCGCGGGCGTAAGCGTACAAACCCGCGAAGGTAACGGTAAGGCGTATTATTTCGTGATGAATTATACCGAAGAAGTGCAAACGATAACCCTGCCGCATGATATGTATGATTTGATAACGGGACAAATGATTAAAAAAGGTAAATATTCAATGCCGGTTTATGGCGTATTTATATTTAAAAATCCGTCGTAGGCCGCAGGGTACGCCCGTTTCTCCGCAGGTTATCCAATATTTGGTGCAGGGGGGAGCGGGCGTCGTATTGTATCGTTAATAAATTGTTTTCATCACGCGACACTTCGATAAACTCGTAATCCAACCACGTATGGAAAAAGAAACTCGCGATACCGCCGGCGCGGTTGAGTCGGGCGAGCAAGTCGTTCAAATGGCGTTCGCCCCGGTCAACCATGTGGTCCTCTGCGGTGTTCATGTAAACCACTTGCCGTCCGTCGACCTCCACCCGCCGTGGGTTGTTTGAACCGCGTGTATTGAAGTTGGGCATAATAAAATCGAAGTATTCCCCCGCGATTTCATACTGGCGTTGGGTGCCGTAATATTTGGCGAAGGTAAAGCTGTAAGGCGTCCAGCCGAAGTGCGCGGCGGCGGCGAGTTGATTCCCGAAATTTTCACGCGTTTCCCTTTCGTTTACATTCGGGCCGAAGTCATAACCCGCCACGCTGTTTTGGTTGCCGCGCTGGTGCGTGTAGCCGTGCAGGCCGAGCTGCCCGCCGCGGGATAATTGATAATCCATGGTGTATACGAATTCAACGTTGTAACGGTTGTAATCGCGCGGGTCGTTGCGGAATTCTTCCAAGGGACGTACGTGTACGGGTACCCACGCCAAGGTAAACGCCGCGCTGTGGGAATAAAGGAAATCCGCCATTACGCGGCGTTTGAGCATATCATGGGTGTGGTGTATATGACCATGGGCGATCACGTCCTCGAAGCGCATGAAGGCACTCCGCTCACCGTCGGGTGCGGGCAGGCGTTCGGGCCGTTCGTAACCCGTAAACAATTCCAACCTGCTGCGACTGCGACTGCGGTTAAAGTACGCGAACAAGCCGTGTTCCTCCGTTAATTCGAAGAGGTGATGCTCCTCGTTTTCGTCTGCTTGCCCGAACGCGGGCAGGTTTAACGAAAGCGCGAAATAATAGGCGTCGAAATACATACGGCCGTTACGGAAAACGGCGTCCAAGGGCAGCATTTGCCTGACGCCGTTTAAGCTGATGATCCAGTTATCCAAGATTTGTCCGTCCGAATCGAAAAGCGACGTTTCATTTATTTGCACGACCGTTATGACATGCCCCGCTTCGCACAACCTATGGTATTTTTCATCGCCGATAAGCAAAGCGGACAATTCATCCGTCGGAAACGGAAACGTATATCCCGTTTCATCCATCGCATGGGATAAATCACGCGCGTTGATATAATCCCATCCCATCACGTTCAGAAAGTCGAACTCAAAACCCTTGCCGTCCATAAAAAAATTATAGTTCGGCGTGGGAGTGGGGGTGGGGGTTGGCGCAGGGGTCGGTGCAGGGGTTAGCGTGGGGGTCGGCATTGCCGATAAAAGCGGCGGATTGGGTGGGGTTTCGGTAACCGTCGCAACGTCTTCACGCGCGCAAGCCGTTAACGATATTAATAAACCGAATACGCACATGAATGATATGCATATCTTTTTCATCTTACGTCGATTTTCCTTCCTTCGCCGCGTCGTATATCCCGTTGACCAGCCTTTGGGTAACCAAGGCCGATGCGCCCGTAATCTCCGGCGGTTCGCCCTTGCGCAGCGATTCGTAATACGCCGCGATTTGCTTTACATGCGACACGCCCCAATAATCCTTTATACTAAATTTTCGTTGCGCTTCGGTGTCCGCTCCGGCGGTACGGAGCGTACCGTCGTTTAACGTAACCGTCGCGTCTTCGCCCGATAACACCGCGCGACCCTTTGTCCCCACGATTTCCAACCCTACAGGCGCGTCGTACGGGTGGTACGTGTTTACGAAGAAGGAAACGGGGATGGTACCATTTTCGCCGTAAAAAATCATACCCTCCGCCATGTCCTCCACTTCGATTTCGGGATGGGCGCGATTGGCGATATTTGCATCCACACGGAAGGGGTCACCCAAAAAATAATTCATCAAATCAAAGGTGTGGATCGATTGGTTGATCAAAACGCCTCCGCCTTCGGTGGCCCATTTGCCGCGCCAATCGCTTCTTGTGTAATAATCCGAACCTCTGTGCCACGTGACGCGCAACCAACCACCCGTTATCACGCCCAGAGCGCCCGTATCAACCATTTCCTTTATTAATCGGGAACCGGGGTTGTAACGGTTTTGGAAAATGACACCCAACGTTTTATTATTATCCTGTGCCGTTTTTATCATTTTTTCTGCGTCGGCAACCGTCGTGGCCATGGGTTTTTCGCACAGCACATGGTAACCCGCTTGTATCGCCCCGACAGCGGCAGGCGTATGCAAAAAATGCGGCAAACATATGTGCAGTACATCGAAGCCGCCCTGTTTCAACATTTCCTTATAATCTGTAAACGCCCGCTCGCCCGTGAGTCGCGCGGCTTCCTCGGCGCGTTTGGGGATTTTATCGCATACGGCCGCAACGGGTACGCCGATCGCCGCCAACGAATAGGCGTGCATGGGATATACGCCGCCCAAACCGACGATGGCTGCGCGGAGGGTCATGCACGATTCCCCATAATTATCCCCCCGCCGTCAACCGCTAAATATACACGGCCTTGCACCCGCATGTCCGCTTCCAATATATAGGGCTTTACGTTGGCGAATTGGTGTATGTCGTCGTTGATTCTGGCGAAAGTGTCGCCGCCGTTTTCGGAGGCGTAAATACCCCATATACCGTCAAAGGTACCCTGCACGAAGATCATGTCCCCCTTACCGAATGCGACGGACGTTATGTTTTGGCTGCTTTGTTTACGGTATGTTTTACCGCCGTCGGCGGAATGCCATAAACCCGACTCCCCGCCAGCCAGCCAAATATGACCCTCGCGGAAGGGGACGGCTTTGGGCGTCGCTTCCTCGGGCATTTCTTCTTCGCCTTCGCCGATCAAGGAGAAGGACTTGCCGCTGTCTTCGCTTTTATATGTTTTCTTGGCGTTGTATGCGTACATGACAAGGGGGTTTACGCGGTCGGCCGCGTAACGCGCTTTACCGTTTAAGCACTCAGGTCCGGTAACTTCGAGCCAATTGGGTCCGAAGCCGTCGATATCGAAAGACCATGCGGGATCACTCCCCATCCCCCGCGCGAATAAAAGGGATTTGCCGTCGGCGGAAAGCACAACCGAAGCGAAGTCTACGTGTGCGGGGGTTTCGGTGGGGGCGGGGAGGGCTTCCCACGTATCGCCGCCATCGCGTGAAAGGATCAAATGCGAACCGCGCGGATGGTCGCAGGAATAGGTGGCGATTATCTTTGGGTCATTCCCAGCGTAGTCCAATGAACGGTATTGCCTGTGGATGGGTTCGCCGTTTTCGTCACGGGGGAAGATCATCTTATGCGATTTGGTAAAATCGTGGTGGACGAAGCCGCTGATGTCACCCACGCCGCTGATCAAATGTGCGCCCTCAGTGGGGGAAATCAATCCGAGAACGGCGCATTGTTCCACACCGTCCGCTTTTACCTCAATATCGATCTTTTGCCCGCTATCAAGGTTGGTCAGGTTATCCGAACCGTAAACGGTTGCGCCCGTGGCATACAGGAAGGAATCGGGGTTAAAGGGGTCGATGGCCAACGCGTAAATCATCCAACCCAATTTTGGGGATTGATCCCCGGCGGCGTATGTGCCGGTGCGGCCGGGCCTTCCCCAATCCAACCAATTAACCTTATCCTTGTACACGATATCGTTATATTTGTTGGTGCGGATCGTGTTGTCCCCGTTCATTTCCCACATGGGTGACCATGTTTTGCCGCCGTCAACCGTACGCAGGATTTGTTCGTCGGGTTCCCATAGATTAGCGGTGGCGGTCATGATGATATCCGGGTTGCCGTTACATACCGTCAGCCCGCCGAAACCTTCCACACGTTCGCCGCCCGGTTTGTTGCCGCCGATGGCAAAGGGGCTCGGGGAGATATCGTGCCATTCAAGCGTTTGTAGGTCCAATTTATACACCGCCCCGCGTGAACCGCCGTTATACGGACCGATGTGCGTGGTGTAATTAACGATGAGGTGCTTGCCCGCAATGATGCCGTTAAACGGCGCAATCGTGTTACGGTGCGCCGCGACCGTACCGTCTTCGTTGGAGTAGGCGTTTTTGGCGGTGGGTTGGTTGGGGACGGGTGCCCATGTATCCCCGCCGTCAAGTGAATGAAAAATAGAAGGCGCGGTTTCGTGCGTACGGTGCATCCCGATAAAAATACGCTTATTTTCAACGTCGAAGGTTACCCAAGTGATACCGTTTGACCCGGTATCCTTGGGTAAAGGAAGGATATGCTTCCACGTTAGCCCCGCGTCGTTTGAACGGTACAAGCCGTACGCCGATTCATTCCCTTTTTGCGTATCAATGCGGAGGTGATCGGGTATTTCGCGCCGCAGCGGCGGCGTTTTACCCCGCGTACCGAAGAAAACTTGGTTCGAATCGGTCGGGTTGACCGCAAGCCGAGGCCCCGCTCCCCGTCCCGCCATATTGGCTCCCATATAAAAGGGCATTTGTATCATTTGCGCCCATGTTTTGCCGTAATCGTCGGAACGGGCAATCATACACGTATTGCGGGCATAGGTACCCATCGCCGCGTATACGCGCCCTTTGTCTACCGGGCACGGTGCGATCGATTCCACCCCTTGGAGGTCCACACCCCGCTGCCAATTGGAAAGCTGTACGTATTGCGTATCGTTCGGCTCTTTGCGGTACATGCCGCCCATATCGGTACCCAAGTAGGTGAGGCCGCGTTCAATCGGGCTGTACACGATATAGGGAATAAAACCGCCCCCGCCGCCAATTATCACATTTTTCCATTGATAGGGAGGGGTTGTATATTCCGCTTCGCCTTCCCGTGCTTCGCGGAAGGTGATGACCGCTTTGTTGATGTGTATGGCCATCGGGTTCTTATTTTTCAACCGCAGATGGATGTTATGCATGGAGAGGAAGTCGTTGATTTCGATTTTGCTTTCGACCGAATCAATATAGCGCAGTTCATCCTTCGCATTAAAAAAACCCAGCGAAAGCTCGCCGGGTTTCCTCGTAAACGTGAGTTCCACCGATTCAATGAACGCGCCGCCGGGTACACCGGGGTTTTGGATGGAAAACGTTTTTCCCGGTTCGATGATTTGATAGGGGGCGTCCGCGCGGTTTGTGTGGTATGTGTAGACCGCAGTCTTCATGTTTACCATCCTTTGCTGTAAATTTAACAAACAATGTCGCACATTTATTATAGCATATGATAGAATGCTTTGTCGTAGGGGAAAGGGAGATTTTATTGGGTACATTCGCCGAATACGGCAACGAAAGCATCACTGCGTTAAAAGGCGCGGACCGCGTACGCAAACGCCCCGCCGTCATCTTCGGTTCCGACGGCGTCGAGGGTTGCCAGCACTCCATTTTTGAAATCATATCAAATTCCATAGACGAAGCCCGCCAAGGCTACGGTAAGAAAATCGAAATCATCCGCCACAGGGACTTTAGCATAACGGTCACAGACAACGCCCGCGGCGCGCCCGTGGATTATAACCCCATCGAAAAACGGTACAATTGGGAGCTGTTGTTCTGCGAGCTGTACGCCGGGGGCAAATACGACAACAACGAGGAGCGTGCGCATTATACGTTCAGCTTGGGCCTTAACGGTTTGGGTTTGTGCGCCACGCAGTACTCGTCGGAATATATGGACGCGACGGTTATCCGCGAAGGCTTCCGATATTCTCTGCGCTTCGAAAAAGGCGAAAACGTCGGCGGATTAAAAAAAGAACCTCACGCGGGTAAAAAGACGGGCACGACGATTACGTGGCGGCCCGACCGCGCGGTATTTACCGACATCGCCGTACCGCTGGAATGGTACGCGGACATGTTAAAAAGGCAAGCCATCGTTAACGGCGGCTTGCTTTTTATATTAAAGGACGAGGAAAGCGGCGAAACCTTCCACTTCTGCTACGAACGGGGCATACACGACTATATTCGGGAACTTGCAGGGGAAAAGGCCATCACCGAGCCGCACTTCCTTTCCCACGAAACCCAAGGCCGCGACCAAGAGGACAAGCCCGAATACAAGCTCAAATTCGATATCGCTTTCTGTTTTTCGCAGGACGGGGGCGCGCTTGAGTATTACCACAATTCAAGCCACCTCGTGTACGGCGGTTCGCCCGACAGAGCGGTACGCACGGCGTTCGTGAGTGCGGTGGACACGTACTTAAAAAATAACGGGCACTATAAAAAGGACGAAAAAAAGATTTCCTTCCCCGACATCGAGGAAAGCCTCATATTAATCACGAATTCTTTTTCCACGCTCATCAGCTTCGAAAACCAAACGAAAAAAGCCATCACGAACCGCTTCGTACAGGAGGCCATGACGGACTTTTTAAAGAAGCAATTGGAAATCTATTTCATTGAAAATAAAGCCGATGCGGTAAAGCTGGCGGCGTCGATACTCGCCAACAAACGCAGCCGCGAATCCGCGGAAAAGACCCGCGCAAGCCTGAAGAAAAAGCTCACCGGATCAATTGACTTGAACAACCGCGTGGAAAAGTTCGTTAATTGCCGCAGTAAGGACGTAAACAAGCGGGAGCTGTACATCGTGGAAGGCGACTCCGCGCTGGGCAGCTGTAAACTGGGGCGGGACGCGGAATTCCAAGCGATTATGCCCGTACGGGGCAAGATATTTAATTGCTTAAAAGCCGACTACGACCGCATATTTAACAACGAAATCATCACGGACTTATTACGCGTGCTGGGCTGCGGGGTGGAAATCCGCCACAAACAGGAGCGGCGGGCAGCAAAATCGGCGGCCTCCCCAAGCAGCAAGGGGGAAACGAGCGCGTTTGATATCAACCGGTTAAACTGGCGGCGCATCGTCATCTGTACCGACGCGGACTACGACGGCTACCACATCCGCACGCTTATACTCACCATGCTGTACCGCCTGACACCGGAATTAATCGATCGGGGAAAGGTCTTTATCGCCGAGTCACCCCTGTACGAGATCACAGCGGGCAAAAATACCTTCTTCGCCTACACCGAACGCGAAAAAGCGGAAATCCTCGCCAAACAGGAAAAAAACGGCGCAAAATGCCATATCCAACGTTCAAAAGGCTTGGGCGAAAACGAACCCGAAATGATGTGGCAAACCACCATGAACCCCGCCACCCGCCGCTTGGTGCAGGTCATCCCCACCGACGCAAACAAAACGCAGGAAATGTTTGAAATTCTGTTGGGGGATAACTTAAAAGGACGCAAGGAATTTATCGAGGAAAACGGATATTTGTACATCGATATGGCGGAGACGGGGTGATTGATATAAAAACCATAGATTTGCGTTCCGACACGGTGACGCAACCGACGGAGGAAATGCGCCAAGCCATGTTTTCGGCCATTGTCGGTGATGATGTATATGAGGACGACCCCACCGTTTTGAAGCTACAGGAAAAAGCGGCGTTTATGACCGGCTTCGAAGATGCGTTGTTTGTACCCTCCGGTACGATGGCCAACCAACTTGCTATAATGACGTATACCAAACGCGGCGATGAGATTATTTTGGGTTATGATTCCCACATCGCCGTACACGAAGTGGGCGCGGCGGCGGTCCTTTCCAATGTCGGTTACCGAACGGTTAAGAATGCCGATGGCGTTATTACGGGTCGGGATGTGGAGGAAGCCGTACGGGTCTCCGACATCCATTACCCCGATACGGGACTGCTATGTTTGGAAAACGCGTTGTCTAACGGAACGGTCGTACCACTTGAAAAAATGGAGGATGCATATACCGCCGCAAAGCGATACGGTCTGCCTATTTTTTTAGACGGGGCGCGTCTGTTTAACGCCGCCGAATATCTGAAAGTGTCCCCAAAGGAAATCACCCGATATTGCGATTCGGTTATGTTTTGTTTGTCGAAAGGGTTATGCTCCCCCGTAGGTTCCATGCTGTGCGGGGATACGGCATTCATTAAAAAAGCGCGAAAAAACAGGAAGCTGTTGGGAGGTGGTATGCGTCAAGTAGGGGTACTTGCGGCTTGCGGGCTTATCAGCTTGGAAAAGATGACGAAACGGCTTCATATCGACCACGGAAACGCGTTATACCTGGCAGATAAGCTGGTTGAACTGCCCCATATATCGTTGGACAGGGAAGCGGTGCATATCAATATCGTGTTTTTTAAGATAACGCAGCCGGGCTTTGACCATGACGGATTTGCCGCTTATTTGCTTGATAACGGTATAAAAATAAATGGAGGCGACGGCGGTTTATACCGCTTTGTCGTGCATAACGACGTCAACCGTGATGATATAGATTATGTGTTTGGTGTGATAAACAATATATTGCATTAATAATAATTATTTTTTAAATAAATCCGAATTAATAATAAATTTTTTAGCCGCAAACAATCCGATAATCGCCGCGACGCCTATCAGCATATCGATCGGTTTTTCATGGTAGACGACGATTTGGCGCGCTATCGCAAACAAAAGCACATCAATCACCGTTTCGGGTGTGTGTTTGCACAGCATCCTCACGAATTCGACGCTGATCACGAGGGAGAGCGAAACCGATAATACCTTATCGAATTCCATGGTTAGGATAGTGATATCAAGCCCCATCAACGCCAACACGATTTCGATAACCCTTATCGCAATCACGATCAAAAGCAACAGGGCAATCGTAATTTCAAAGAATACGGTTATTTTATCAAAATAATAAAGCCCTTTGTTTTTCATCGTCCCCACCTTTCCACTATTGTTTGGCATGATTATATAACAATTATTTTATTTTTAAAATACTTGTTAATTGCTTACGATAAAAATATAAAAAATTAATATTAAATTATTATTAAATAAAAATAATAAAAAGGTGTGATTAAATGGATTCACAACATGACCCGATAATAATCAAACCGATTGATGAAGTTGCAAAATACCTGAAAAATTTAATCCCGGCGAACATACCCGAGGCATATACGGTGAAACCCGTGTTTAAAAGCATGGCAAGTGAAGAAAACATACGAAACGGCGTCATTGCCTTTAGGGATTTTTTATATTTATTTTGTGACCGTTTAATTACAGACGGGGACGAATACGCGAAGCCGCCCAAGAAACCAAGCGGTATGGCGGATTATCCGTTTTTACATAATATCACGAACCTGTTGGTGGAAACAGGTTATCACGGCACGCTTTCCGAAAACGGCGATTCGTTATCGTTAACCGAAATACCTTCATGCAAAGCATCCGTTGACGCGGACGGTAAGAAAAGGAGCCCTAAAATTTCCGCTTCCGCCAAAAATGAATGTTTGCGTTTTCTAACCCTTTGCGGGTTTGTTTTTACCGAATCGGAGGTATTTTACCCGAGCAACCCAATCCTGCTCACGGGATTAAAGGCATTATCGGTCGCGGATATGGAACTGAGGCCGGGAAGGAGATATTGGAACGATAATAATCTTTTGCGGTGCGATTACAGGCTGATAAAAGCGGAAAACTCGGACATGCTTGACGTTTTGAAGGATTTCCTGCACCCGCTGCCCGAGGAAATACAAAAGTTTGCATTAAAGCTGCATCAGCGATATTCGGACCATGGCTTAACTTGTTTAAACACAAGACTTGGGCAAAATAGCTTTGCATACGTTTATACAGGTAAAAGCAAAAAACCCTTGGCGGAACGGGATGCGTACGCAAAGAGGGTATGGGAATTTTCATATTCCTTAAGGCATGGATATTGTTTATTCGTAAGGGCGAAAAAGTCAGCGCAATATGCGGACACTATTGATACGTTTCCCCTGTTCCTGCAGGAAAAATCCGAGCGGGGTACGGCTGTTACAGGAAATTGGGACGTAAACGCTGTCAAAGTGACTGTCAGGGGATTTGTTTGCCTTTGGATGAAGGAATATTGGATATTGCCGAAGAGATTGTTGTATGGCTTGATAATGAAGTGTGAATGAATTTATTTGTTTCATAAAATGTTATAAGAATTACATTTATTACGACATTTATTACGACATCGGACACTTTTTTTTGTCGTATTAAATTGCTCATCGGGTTGGAAATTAAATAATTCGGTGGGAGGGTTTTATTACGTTGTTTTAATTATCTGCCCACATTTCGCATTGGTTTAATATGGTTTGGACGGCGGCATCTTGACCTTCGGGCGGATATTTGTATTTTTTCAACAGCTTCTTGACCATGCGGCGCATACCGGCGCGGGCTGATTCTTTCTTTTGCCAATCAATAATGCGGTTCTTTCTGAGCATTTCTGCCAATTCACGGGTCATTTCCACCAGCACGTCATTTTCGTAAATATCCTTTATCGCTTCCGGGCGTGTCAGCGCGTCATAAAATGCCTGTTCTTCGGTACTTAGTCCCATGGATTTTCCTTCTTCATGAGCGTTTGCCATTTCTTTTGCCATTTTCAAAAGCTCCGCGATAACTTCCTCATTGGAAATTAACCCATTTATATACGATTTTATGGCTCTTGCCAGCCTTTCGGAAAACTTCTCACTTTTCACCACATTTGTTCGGCGGTAAATGGATACTTGTTCCGCGAACAGCTTTTTCAAAAGTTCCACGGCAAGGTTCTTTTCCTTCATCTTGGATATTTCATCAAGGAATTTCGGGTCAAAAAGGGAAAATTCTGTTTTCTTATCCGAAAATAGGTTTATTACCCCTTCGCTTTTTATGCCGGCTTTCAGCAGTTCGTTTATTCTGGCGTTGATTTCCTTTAATGACAGCGGTCTGCCATCTCCGGTAATTCGTGTTAGGATGGTGCGTACCGCTTCAAAATATGCCGCTTCAAACCGCTGTTCGGCATTTACCAATGAACGGCAAAGCGACAGGGCTTGCCGCAGGAGCATCGCTTCTTTTATGAACGCTTCCCGCTGTTTTTCTTTTTCTATGCCGGACAGGAAATTCACACCGCCGCTGATGGTGGTGGCGCGTACCCGGTCGGTGGCTTTTTCATCCATGAATGCCGAATAGTTAAAGCCATGGAATAAATCATGGCAAACTTCCAGTTTCTCCACAAATTTCGGGAGTGCGGTTTTGGCGATGTCTGTATCGCCGTAGTTGTTCTTATCGCGGTTGGTATAATCGTTCATGGCTTGCTTCAACGCGGAAGCGATACCCACATAATCCACTACCAAGCCGCCTTCTTTTTCCCCGTAAACCCGATTAACCCTTGCGATGGCTTGCATGAGGTTATGCCCGGACATTGGCTTGTAAACGTACATAGTGGCAAGGGATGGAACGTCAAAGCCTGTCAGCCACATATCTACAACAATGGCTATTTTTAACGGGTCATCGTTATCCTTGAATTTTTTTGCCATTTCGTCACGGCGGCGTTTATTTCCAATAATGCTGCGCCATGCTTCCGGGTCTTTGTTATTTTCGGTCATTATAATGCCTACTTTTTCCGTCCATTCCGGTCGCATATCACTGAGTTTGTTATATATGTCCATGGCAATGGTGCGGTTATATGCCACAATCATTGCCTTGCCTGTTTGTTCATATTGTCGGTTATCTTCGTAGTGCTGGATAATATCTTCACATAAGGCAGTTATTGTTTCTTCCGCGCCGAGGATGGATTCCATTTTACCCAGTTCTTTTTTACTTTTTTCGATGGCGTGTTCTTCCGCTTGTTGTGCCATAATGTCATATTCTGCATCTATCAGCTTCAGCACATCGTCATCCAGTTTTAGGTGAATTACCCGGCTTTCGTAATAAACCGGGCGTGTCGCGCCATCCTCCACGGCTTGGGTCATGTCGTATATGTCAATATAATTCCCAAACACCTCCATGGTGGAGCGGTCTTTGCTGGAGATGGGTGTTCCTGTAAATCCGATGTATGTTGCGTTCGGCAGGTTTTCCCGCAGCTTCAAGCCGAAGGATTTTTTTATTTTTCCTTCTTCGGTGACTTTTTCGTCCACAAATTGGGAACGGTGGGCTTCGTCTGCTATTACGATAATGTTACGGCGGTCGGACAGCGGTTCGTCATATTCTTCTATTTTCTGGATGGTTGTAAAAATAATGCCGTTGGCTTCACGGCCCCGTAGTTCTTCCTTTAAATGTGTGCGGCTTTCTGCTTGCACCGGTTGTTGGCGCAAGAACTGCGCTGCTTGCGCAAATTGGACGAACAATTGGTCATCCAAATCGTTCCTGTCGGTGAGTACCACAATGGTTGGGGAATTTAATACATTCTGTAATAAATGGACGTAAAACACCATCGACAAAGATTTCCCGCTTCCTTGCGTATGCCAAAATACGCCGCCTTTTCCATCGGATGTTACGGCGTTGGCGGTGGATTCCACTGCCTTTTTCACGGCAAAATATTGGTGGTACGCACCCAGTATTTTCACATCACCGGAAAAGCATATAAAATTTTGGATTATATCTAAAAACCGCGCCTTGTCGAACATTCCTTCCAGAAATGTATCAAACTGGGCGTACTGGGTATTTTCGTAGCTGCCGTCTACGGTTTTCCATTCCATGAACCTATCTTCCCCGGCGGTTATGGTTCCGGCTTTGGAAGTGGCAAGGTCGCTCATCACAAGGAAAGCGTTGTAAATAAAAAGCGATGGTATTTCATGCATATAGTTCCGTAGTTGTAAAAACGCCTCGCTGGCATCGGTGTTTTCGCGGGAAGGTGATTTTAATTCCATGACAACCACTGGGATACCGTTCAAAAACACGATGATATCGGGGCGTTTTTCGTTGTTTTCGGTGAGCGTCCATTGATTGGCTACGGTGAAGGTGTTGTTTTCCACGTTTTTGTAATCAACTAGATAAGTATGGTGGTATTGCTCTTTTCCTTCGTGGAAAACGCTGGTCGTCAAACCGTTTTGCAAATATTCCATGAACTGCTTATTTTTTTGTAATAAAGAACCGCCCGCAAGGTTATGCAATTTGTAAAAAACCTCATGAAGGGCGGCTTCCGGCAGGGTTGGGTTTATCCGGCGCAAAGCCGTCAGCAATTGTTCCAAATAAAGCGGCTCGGAATAATCCCGCGTCAAATCCGGGGCATACATATAATCGTAACCGAGGGTATCACGGAATACTTCGATCACGGCGTTTTCGTAGTTGGCTTCGGTGAAGGTCATGAGGTTTTTTCCAACCAATTATGCTCAATTAATTTGTCAATGGCTATATTAATTTGGCGTGGGGAAAACATACGTTTGCGTTCGTTCCATGCATGGGTGTGTCTGACAATATCGTCCCTTGTTTTCGCTTCATGCTGCGATACCCAATGTACGGTAGCCAACAATTCCATGCCGAACGGTGTCTCAAAGCCCTTAATAAGTGAACAAACACGCTTCATGTGAAGCAATGACAACGTATCGGCATGTTCAATTAAAAATTTTCTTGCATCATCGTCCGCACCAGGTACGATGTGTATTTGCTTGTTTGGGTCATCGCCGCCGTCGGCATAACCGGACAGCATATGTCCCTCAATCGCATTAAATACATAGGAAAGGTTCAACGCATAAGGGCCGTATTGGCCCTTTATATATTTTAGGCGAAGCGGTTCACCACTTACCTGCAAAAAATACATCAGTTTGTGTATTTCAATTAATGTAATGATAGGGTCTAACAAACCGTTAAGATATTGCCGCACAAGGCTGATTAATGCCGCGCGTCCCATCGTCATTTTGGGTACAACGCGGTTACGGGCCATACCATCAGCCGGTGGTGCGCCTGTGGGTTCAAATACAATCACTTTTACCCCATCCAATTGTGACAATGCCGTTTCTATACATTTCTTAACTTGATTCCAATCAAGCCCGCCCAATCCGCAACCCAACGGGGGTACGGCGACGGACTCGATTTTATATTCCTGTATAACGCGTACCAAATCCTCCAAGCCATTATTAATATCCTCTATCCGGCTTGCACCGCGCCAATGCCTTTTTGTGGGAAAGTTGATTATATAATTGGGGTATGGGAGGGTTCCCGTTTCAAATACAAGCATTTTTCCCGGTACGACATCACCCCGTTTGCAAGCCGTTTCGTAAAATTTATTATTTTCCGGGAATCGTTTTTTGAATTGTAAGGCGATGCCGCGCCCCATTACGCCTACGCAATTAACGGTGTTTACGACCGCTTCCGCATCGTATCGCAATAAATCGCCTTGTGCGTACGTAATCACACCATCACCCCCGGTTTAATAATACCATTCGCGCTTGGTATTTATACGCACGCGTTTTCCGTGCGTTTTAATCATGTTATGTATTGTTTCATGTTCAAGGTTTGAATACACGCCGATTTCTTCAATCAATCCCCATGGGAAGCAATGCTCAAATAAAAATTCGGCTTGTTTTTCGTCCCTGCAATCTTGCCAGTATATTTTATTGACCGCGTTCCAGTTTACCATATTCAATTGCGCCAAGTCAGCATAATCATGAAAATAATACGAACCCGCATTCGAATCGGTAAAAGCCCATCGCAGGTTATTATTGTCCGCCCATTCAACGGTGTGATGCATACTTGCCACCAAATGCACAATCGGCTCTTGCCCGCCGCGGTATGTAATATCAAGCGAATTTGATTTGTGAAACATATACAACATGGGTGAACGAGGGCAAAAATAAAAGGGTACGCACTCCCCTACATGTAAACCGGGACGGGATTCCAACGGCTGTGTCAGGCGACGGTTTTTTATCGTGTCCATGCCGATAACAACGGCGTCCTTTTTGCGTTCACGCATATATGCGTCGGAATACAAAAAGCCATCGCTGATAATCGATGGTAGATTATCCATGTGGACGATGTGGTAGAGGTTGATAGTGCTTGGCATTACGATGTTTTGTAAGTCGTTTCGGTGTATGTCATGACTCAAGCCCCTTGTTTACCATAAATTATGTTCGTCACAAATTTCATTTATTCTATCTCTAATATTAACAAAGTCACTTCTTGATTTCATTAATTTCCAATCCGATTTTAATATATTTACTATATCAGATTCGACGTAGGGTGTTATTTTTACGATTGCATTATCAAAACTTGATTTTATCAGTGTAGGACCGTATTGATAAATAGCGATATGTAAAAAGAATAAAACAAATAATGGCATAATTATTTTAATCAATAATTTTTTATTTTTTATTTCTTTTTTTATAAGATTTGATTTCCTTTTTAATTCTTCAAGTTCCTTTTTGGCTTTTTCAATTGAAAATTCTTTTTCATGGTCGATTTCTAATCCTTTGTTTTGTATTATTGTTTCATTGAATAATGATTTGTTTAAATCTTTATATAAGGTAAAAATATTATTAAATATTTTTAAAAAATATATCCATGCAATAATAAAAGCAACATATGTAACAAAATCATATCCTTGAATTGATGCTGCACGAATATAATAATAATCCACAATAAAATTTTTTATATTTCCGCTATAATTTCGTAGAGCATCAGCGATTGGTTGTAAGAATATATAAAAAATAAATGTACAAAACAATGTTATGAATATAATACCCCTTGTTTTACTTCCATCAAATAAATTTTTCATTTTTTACTCCTTTAAATTTGATTTTTTATCATTTCATCGGTCATTAACCGGGGTAGAAGGGTATTGCGTATATTAGCTAAGTCTTCATTTTCTTGTCCATTAGCAAAAATTTTATCTATGAATACCCCAATTACTTCATTAAATTGTGAAACAATTTTTAACGGTGGAATAATAATAGGTTCGTTTTCAAGGAAACCCGTAATATCAAAATTCTTTATTCCAGTTGTGCCATTTTCGTATGAAAACATAACATTTTGATTATAAAGGTATTTCCAATAAAAATAAACAAATACGGAATATCCCACCAAAGGTTTAATCACGCGACAAAAATTAGTGCAAACCATGCTTCGGTCGTAACGGTCGAGGAGCGATTGGGATATCATGACACAACGCCCTGTGGATTGTGTGGGGCTTCCAACGGAAATTTCAACCACAATATCACCAGCAGCCAATTTTTTAGAAGCGTAGTTTTTTGGGAGGATATATCTAATTGGCAGTTTCCCTTTATTTCCGTTATTCACATCTGGAATATCAGTACCACGAATGCAGTAAATTTCTTGGGTATTGTTTCCTACAGATAAATCTTTTCCCCAATCACCACCTAATGTTGTTGATATTAAATCGTTAAATGTACCTTCGTTCCAATCATCGGGCATCACACCATCAAATGGTTCAAAATCCACAAACCATGATTTAAAAATCGTTTGCGCCACTTGACCTAAGTGTCGGTTAATTTTAGTGTTAATAACGATTTTTTTGTCAATGGTGAAAAGTGTATTGGCAATTATACGCTGTGTTGGAAGATCTGGTAAATCGATTTCAAATTTTAATAATGTTTCGATTGTTAGTGCTTTTTGGGTTGAACCAATACTTTTTTGGTCTATTTGTATTTTCCCAAATGGACTTAAAAACCAATAATAAATAAATCTACTATCTGCGCCTGTAAAATTTCGCATCCATGTAAGATTTCCATCTTTAAAATAAAACCGTTCTTCACCTACAACATATGGAATTCCAAGCGTTCCAACAGATGTAAGCAAAATATCACCTTTTTGTGGAGTTCCAAAGCGTTCTGTTATTTCATTATAACGGGATTCGTCAATGTATAACTCTGTTGAAACATTTTTCCCCATTTGTTTTTCGATTATTTCTTTGCCACGATAAAACGGCACACCAAAAGTTCGATATTCACGCGCAAAAATCCGTTTACTCGATGTTATGTCGCAAATATCACCCAAACGTATTTTTTGTTTTTTGGAGTTCATTTTTTATAACCACCTGTACCCATTCAAGAAATTGATCCTTCACGACATCAATACCATTTTCTAATAATACGTATAGCGGTATTTTTTCTGTCAAATTGAAAAGCCTATCTTTTAATTGCCTTAAATGTATATCTTCTACAGAGATAAATTCTTGCCTCTGGTAGGGGTCTGGTTCGGGAGTTTTATACCAAAAACCTGATGATGGAATATTATTTTTTTTACATTCGTCTTCAATAAGAAAATTTATTATTTTTAATGCCACTCCATATCTCTCTTTGGTTTCATTTATCCGATTGCTTATATGAACGGAATTATACCTTTTTAAAATTATATAACTCTCTTCATAAAATCGATAATCCTGGTACCAGTCATGTAATTTGTTCGCAACTTTAAGCGCGTTCTCTACGTATTTAAAATCATATTTCAAACCCAATCGCCCCCAACCTTTCGCGGATTTCTCCTTCCAATTCCCGTGACTTCTTAAACATCTCGGACAATTCCCCTGTTAATCTTGCCATCTTTTCTTCAAACGGCTCCCCATCATCACCCTGTTCCTCTATTCCCACATACCGACCCGGTGTCAAAATATAATCATGCTTGGCGATTTCTTCCATGGAAACAGCAGCACAAAAACCCTTTACATCCTCCAGCGTTCCGTTGTTGAACGCTTCAAAAACGGCGGCAATTTTCAATATATCGCCATCGCTTCCATCTTCATTCCTGTATGTCATTTCCCGCAACCGGCGGTTTACCATCGTCCCCATCTTACGGGCATCCACAAACAGCGTCTTGCCTGCTTGCTTTTTATTCCGGCTGATAAACCACAGCGATACAGGTATTTGGGTTGTATAAAAAAGTTGGGTTGGCATGGCAACTATACCTTCCACCAAGTCATCCTTCACAATTTTCCGGCGGATTTCCCCTTCGCCGCCGCTTTGGGAAGATAGGGAACCGTTAGCCAGCACTACCCCAATTTTTCCGCCCGGTGCCAAATGGTGAATCATATGTTGCAACCACGCGAAGTTGGCGTTCCCTGATGGAGGCAATCCGTATTTCCAACGCTTGTCATTATCCAACGCGCCGCCGTTCCAATCGGAAAGGTTAAAGGGCGGGTTTGCCATTATATAATCCGCTTTAAGGGTAGGGTGGAGGGGATTGTGGAAGGTGTCGGCGTTGTACCCGCCGAGGTCGGCTTCTATGCCGCGAATGGCGAGGTTCATAATCGCCATTTTCCGGGTGGTGGGGTTTGCGTCTTGACCGTAAATGGAAAGGTTGCCTATGTTCCCCGCATGACTTTTTACAAAATCGCCGGATTGCACAAACATTCCACCGCTGCCACAACATGGGTCGTAAACCCTGCCGGAAAAAGGTTTCAGCACTTCCACCAATGTCCGTACCACACAGGACGGAGTGTAAAATTCCCCGGCGCGTTTACCTTCCTGTTCGGCAAACTTGGCGAGGCAATATTCGTAAGTACGCCCAAGGATATCCTTTTCCGCACCGTGGTCTATCATCTTTATGTTGGTAAACAAGTCCACCACGTTACCCAAGCGGCGTTTATCCAATTCGGGTCGGGCGTAGTTCATGGGTAAAATGCCTTTTAGACGTTTGTTTTCTTTTTCGATGGCACGCATGGCATCATCGATTACCGTTCCGATTTCTTCCTTTCGGGTGGCTTCCGCAATTGCGCTCCACCGCGCCGTTGGCGGCACGAAAAATACGTTAACTTCGGCATATGCATCCATATCTTCCACATCGTCATCGTCTGCCAGAAGTTCTTGGTAGCGTTCGTCAAATTTGTCAGAAATATATTTTAGGAAAATCAACCCAAGTACAACGTGCTTATATTCACCGGCATCCATGTTGCCGCGCAGTATGTCCGCCGCTTGCCAGATTTGCTGTTCAAATCCGATTGCCGCTGTATTGTTATTTGCCGGCATAAGATACCTCCTCGTCATCATCCTTCGATTCAAAAAAATAATCAATCTCCCGCAAAATATCGGTCTTGGGTATACCCTTACGCCGTTGAAGACGTTCCTTCGCTTGTTCCATGATTTCGCGGATTTTCACGGCAAATTCCGCTTTCGGCGGCAGGTGCGTCCAATATTCCGCTACGGCGATGCCTGCTTTGTCCATCTCCAGCAATTCGATTTTGCCTCTGTTTGCGCTTGGGCATAGTATGATACCGATGGGTGCTTCTTCGCTCGGTTGCCGTTCGTATCGGTCCAGCCATTTTAAATACAGCATCATTTGCCCCATATATTCGGCTTTGAACTTGCCCAGTTTCAATTCAATCGCTACCAACCGTTTAATAATACGGTTATAAAATAATAAATCTAAAACGATGTCGTCACCGTCTATAATCATGCGTTTTTGCCGTTCTACAAAAGAAAAACCGCGCCCGAACTCCAATATAAACGCTTCCAAATCGGTGAGGATTGCTTTTTCCAAGTCGGCTTCCATGAAGTTGTCCTTCAATCCGTACATATCCAGCAAATAAGGGTCTTTGAATACATTAAACGGTACAAGTTTATCGTCTAATATATTGGCGTTTGCGATTTCGCGCCGCTCATAGGCTTTACGGGCGATTTGACGGCGGAGTTCTATCGTGCCATATCCACGCGCGGCTGCGTCATATACGTAGTACATCCGCGCTTCATGGTTTTTTAAAGGGAGGATTTCAACAAAGTGCGTCCAACTCAATTTTGTAGTTAGCTCCGACAAAATCTCAAATTCGGTGAATTGTTTTGAAAACTGCATCATACGATAAATATTTCGCTCAGCAAAGTTGCGACCATATTTTGCCACCAATTCTGTCGACAGCTCCGACAAAATCTTTTTACCGTATGAAGCGCGCTTGTAATCAAGAACGACGGCATTTATAATCCGCCCCACATCCCAAAACATCATTGTCGTTTCGTGGTTGGCGGCGTTACTCGCACGGCTTTTACGTGTTTCGATAATCGACGTAACATATTCAAACAACTTTACTCCATTAACGGTAGTGTCGGATGTACCGATTTCGCTAATGGCATTATCTATCGCCGTCGGTAAATATATATCATCGTTCAACTGTCAAACATCCTTCAACTAATTTTTATAAGCGAGCGTTTATTTATAACGCAATATACTACAAAATACCGCATGATACAATTTGGGATATCCCAACACGGGATTCCATTTGACAACGGCGCAGGGTATAATAAAAAAGCCGCATACAAAGAGTACACGGCTTAAAACCTTGGTCACACAAAGAGGAGCATTGCCTTGGTCAGGCTTGCTTGGGTGATGCGGGTATTGCGTTTTGGTGCGATAATATGCGCATATCGGGGTGGGGCGGTATTGCGTGCGAATCCGGGGATTCGCGTAAGCTGACCAAGGCTTTGGGTGTAATAGAGGCAGGGGCATCCGGCGAGGCGTACGGTGCGGTCCGTTTCAGGGTTTGTGGCCCTTTCCGGAGGTGGCAAAACCCGTCCTGAGCTAAACGGTGGCCTTTCGACTATTACAACGATAGTATAAAAACAAATGTTCTGATTGTCAATGCGTGTAACGTAAATGTAACATTTTATCGTAAAGGACTGACCTTTTATTGTCAAAACAATCAAAGTCTAAAAACCTCCCCGCCGTCGTTGAAGCGGAAATCATCGAGCAAGCCATCACCGACGCGCTGGAAATCAACTTTATGCCGTACGCGATGAGCGTAATTATTTCCCGGGCGATACCGGAAATGGACGGCTTTAAGCCCGCGCACCGCAAACTCTTGTACACCATGTACAAGATGGGGTTGCTTTCGGGTACCCGCGGGCGAGTCAAGTCGGCGGACATCGTGGGCCAAACCATGCGGCTCAACCCCCACGGCGACATCCCTATATATGAAACGATGGTGCGCTTGACGCGGGGGAATGACGCGCTTTTGCATCCCTTTGTGGATTCTAAGGGGAACTTCGGCAAGCATAATTCGCGGGATATGGCGTATGCCGCTTCGCGTTATACCGAGGCCAAGCTGGATGAGGTTTGCCGCGAGTTGTTCGCGGATATCGATAAGAACGTGGTGGACATGGTGGATAATTACAACGCCACTATGCTTGAACCGACGCTCCTGCCCACGACTTTCCCCAATTTACTGGTTACGCCCAACCAAGGTATCGCCGTTAGTATGGCAAGCACCGTCGCCAGCTTTAATTTGAAGGAAGTGTGCGATACAACCATTGCGTTCCTTAAGAATCCCGCCCATCCGATCATTAAGACGCTCCTTGCGCCCGATTTTTCCACCGGGGGCGAGCTGGTATACAACCAAGCGGAAATGCAGAATATTTACGATACGGGGCGCGGGTCGTTTAAACTGCGCGCGCGTTGGCGCTTCGATAAGAAGAATTCGTGCGTCGAAATCTATGAAATCCCCTATAACACCACGGCGGAGGCCGTCATCGACAAGATCGTGGCCTTGGTAAAGGTTAACAAGGTGCGCGACATACAGGACGTGCGCGACGAAACAGACCTGCACGGCCTCAAAATCGCCATCGACATACGCAAATCGGCGAACCCCGAGCAAATCATGCAGCGTTTATTTTCGTTGACGACGTTGCAAGACAGCTTTAACTGTAATTTCAACTTCCTCGTCAATGGCCGCCCCCGCGTGATGGGGATCGCAGAGATATTAAGGGAATGGACGGCCTTTCGTACGGGGTGCATCAAGCGCGGGCTGGCCTACGATATCGAAAAGAAGTCGGAAAAGCTCCACTTGTTGGAGGGCTTGGCGAAAATCCTCCTGGACATCGACAAGGCGATCAAGATCATCCGCCAAACGGAGAAGGAAAAGGACGTCGTCGCCAACCTGATGAAGGGCTTCGGCATCACGCTGCCCCAAGCGGAATTTATCGCGGAAATCCGGCTGCGCCACTTAAACCGAGAATACCTGCTGGGGCGCGTCAATGAGCGGGAGGATTTGCGCAAGGAAATCGCGGACCTAAAAGCCACCCATGCTTCCGATGAAAAAATTCACGCGTTGATTATCACGCAACTAAAGGATATCGCGAAGAAGTACGGCAAGCCCCGCCGTACGGATATCATCCGCGACGCGGTAACGTCAACACCCGCGGAAGAGGTATTCATCGACGACTATAATCTAAAGCTCTTCCTAACCGGGGAAAATTATTTGAAGAAAATCTCCCTCGTGTCCCTGCGGTCGGCGGGGGAGCATACCCTAAAGGACGGCGACGCCATCATACAGGAGCTGGACGCCGCCAACCGCGAGGAAATCCTGTTCTTTTCCTCGCAATCAAACGTTTACAAGATGCGGCTGCACGAAATCCCCGATTGCAAGGCGTCCTCGCTGGGCGAATACCTCACCAACTTATTGGGGATGGACGCGGGCGAACGCATCGTATACATGACCGCGGCGAATGAATATAAAGGTTGCATGGTTTTCGCCTTCGAAAACGGCAAAGCTGCCAAGGTTCCCTTCGCCGCCTACGCGACCAAAACGAACCGTAAAAAACTCGTTAACGCCTATTCGGACCGTTCGCCGCTGGTCGGCATGTGCCGCTTGCCCGAGGACGCGGACCTGTACCTCCAACGCGGCAAGGATAAGGCAATGGTGCTCAACTCATCGTTGATACCCTTAAATACGTCGAAGTCCTCCGGCGGGGTGACCGTATTTACCCTGCGCAAAAATACCGTGCTGACGGAAATGAAGCCGGTCGGGGTCAGCGGCTTCGAGCTTTCCGCGGAGGATTGCGGATACTACCGCGCGGACAAGATACCCACGGCAGGGCATTTTTTGAGGAAGTAGGGTATTATGTTAACGGGTAGAATGGGTGTATTCTTATTCCGCATCGCAAGGTTGCGTATAATGGGTACGTTGGTTGGTTTGATATTTACGTATTTTCCTTTCTTGATACCTGTTAAAAAAATTATGATTAATAAAAACGCAATCGCATTACCACACCCCGCATCTTCCTATCCGAACCATGTGTTAATTATCCCCCGAAAGGTAGCGCGGAGTATATTTTACCTTACGAAAAACGATATCGACGGAATTATTGGCATGGCAATCAAAATCCGAGGCAGCAATCACGATTATTCATTATTAATAAACGGCGGAAGCCGGCAAGACGTGATGCAAGCCCATTTCCATTTGTTCGACGGGAGCTTCACATATCAAAAAGGATTATCAAAAAATGAAGGAAAATGTTTTAATCATTTTAATGAAGAATCTTGGAAGGAATTTATCTCCGGTTTACGGGGTTTAAACGCCTTTTCAATAATTATCCAAGTTGAAAGGGATAATACGTCCAATGTATATGTAATATGAAAAGGAAGTGTACCATGACCGGAATCACCATCACTCGCATGAGCGACATCGCGCCCACACATTCAAGCGATCACCCTAAATATGAATTCTACAAACACGCCGTTACCGACAGCGCGTATAAATATGAAGTTTCAAGCCCGCGCGAGGGCAACCAAACCGTCGCGGCTTTTTACGTTTTACCGTCGGGCAAGTCGAATTATCCGTATCATTACCATACCACCAACGAGGAAGTGTTCTATGTAATTTCCGGCGGCGGCGTGTTGGAAACGCCCGAGGGCGAGCGATCCGTTAAGGCGGGGGATATCATCGTATGCCCCGCCGGAAAACAAGGCGCGCACAAAATAACGAATAACACGCGGGAAGATTTGGTTTACCTTGATGTGGACACGAACCATACGCCCGACATCGCGTATTACCCGCACTCGAATAAAGTGGGGATACGCCACGCGGGGGGTATGCGGGATAATTACAAGCTGGACGGTAACGTAAAATATTATGAAGGCGAATAGGAGCTGAAACCATGCACGATATAAGGAAAATGCGTGAGGATTTCCCCGCGTACAAGGCATTGATGGACAAGCGGGGAACGGATTACGGGTTGGAAGATTTTATTGAACTGGATGAACAATACCGCGAAGCCTTAATGGAAAACGAAAAAATGCGCGCGGAGATTAACGCGATCAGCAAGGAAATTCCGTTGCTTAAAAAACGAGGGGGAGACGTTACCGCGTTGATGAATGAATCAAGGCGGATTTCTGCTAAACTAAAGGATGTTGATAACAGGCTGAGGATCTTCGACGAAAATTTGGACGAGCTTTTGATGGGCATACCCAATGTGCCGCACCCGAGCGTACCCGAAGGGGCGAGCGATGCGGAAAACGTGGAGATACGCAAATGGGGTGAGCCGACGGCGTTTGAGTTCGAACCGAAGGCGCATTGGGACTTGGGCACGGCATTGGGTATCTACGACCCCGAAACAGGCGCAAAAATTACAGGTTCGCGTTTCTACGTGATGCGCGGCGCGGGGGCGCGCTTAAACCGCGCGTTAAAGAATTTTATGCTGGACAGGCACACCCGTCACGGCTACGAGGAAGTAACCACGCCGTATATCGTCAACCGCCGCTCGGCGACGGGTACGGGGCAGTTGCCCAAATTCGAGGATGAAATGATGTACAAGCTGGAGGGTACGGATTATTTTCTTAACCCTACGGCGGAGGTACCCGTCACCAACATCCACCAGGATGAAATCATCGACGGTGTGCGCTTGCCAATCCGTTATTGCGGTTATGCCCCCAGCTTCCGTAAGGAAGCGGGTTCGGCGGGGCGCGACACGCGGGGCTTGATACGCGTACACCAATTCCACAAGGTGGAGATCGTACACTTTACCCGTCCGGAGGATTCCTACGCCGCGCTCGAAACGTTGACCGCCGACGCGGAGGATATCTTGCAATTATTGGGCTTGCCCTACCGCGTGGTTAACCGTTGCACGGCGGACTTGGGTTTCTGCGGCGCAAAAGGTTATGACCTCGAGGTATGGATGCCCAGTTATAATCGCTACGTGGAGATATCGAGCTGCACCAACTTCGAAGCCTTCCAAGCGCGGCGAGCGAACATCCGCTACAGGGACGCGGGCGGCAAGCCGTTGTTTGTGCATACGCTCAACGGCAGCGGTCTGGCCATCGACCGCTCGATTGCCGCGATATTGGAAAACTACCAGCAGGCGGACGAGACGGTGGCGGTACCCGGTGTTTTGCATCCGTATATGAATGGGTTGGAAGTAATAAAGAAGCTATAGCGCAAGCCGTTCTTTTGCATAGCTTGAAAGCACTTGGTTCATCAAAACTTGATATTTTACACCATGATTTTGCGCGTATTGCTTAAAGCGTGTTAATGCGATTGCGTCAATATTTATTGTGATTTTTTGTCGTGTCGAGTTTGCGATCAATACATCCGGCGGCGGCAAGAAGTCAACAATCGGACGTGATGCGTCAATTGCTTCCGCTACCTCTTGTGGTGCGGCGGTATAGTTAACGGTTGTCATATTTTATTTTTCCTTCCCGCCAATAGCCGGCTCCGATTATTCTTACATTGCCATCACGCAGGACAAACCGAACGGTCGCAATACCCTTTCCGGTGTTGCCGTACATGAAGTACCGCGTTTCTTTGGGAGTCGAATGTTTAGTGTCATCGGCTAGAATACGGTTTTCATCAAAGAAAGCAAGGGTGCTTTCTTCAAAGGAAATACCGTGTTTGGCAATGTTTGTTTTGTTCTTGTCTTCGTCCCATTCGAATCTCATTGATAAATTATACATATATTTATATGGTTATGCAATCATTTGTGTTACAACACAACTTCCCTGTGCGCTTCCGCCGAATCATAAATCGCTTGCATCATTTGGGCGGTGATGATGACGGTGTCGATGTGGGTGGGTAGTTTTTCGCCCGTTTGGATACAGCGCAGGAAGGAATCGATTTCGTCTTGGAACATGGGGGTATATTCGAATTCGGGTGAAAATTCGTGCAGCTTGCCGTCCTTGGTGGTAAAAACGGTAAATTCCTTGCCGTATTGTAAGCGGATACCCGCTTTCGTGCCTATAAAATCGATGAACATGCCGCCGGAATTGATGTTCTCCGCCCACGCGCCGTTAACGGTGATGACGGGCCCCGCCGTGCGTATGAGCGCGGTTACGGAATCGTCCACGTCGTATGTGCCGCCCGGGGTAGGGGGGCCGGCCCACATGAAGTCGTATACATAGCCGCCGATGTCCACGCCCAGCTTCGAGAAGGTTTCGCCCGAAACGGTGTGTACCTTGGGGTCGCCGCAGCAGTACATCACGATATCGAGGAAATGCACGCCCCAATCGATGAGCGCGCCGCCCCCGGCGATGGCTTTGGTAGTGAACGCGCCGCCCAGCCCCGGAATGGAGCGAAACGCGCGGAAGCTCACATATACGTGGTAGACCTCGCCCAACTCGCCCGCGTCGATGCGTTCTTTGATCAGGTTTACGGCCTTGTTGAAGCGGTTGACCACGCCGATGTTGAGGGTCATGCCCGTTTCGTGTTGGGTCTTTTGCATTTCGAGTGCCTCGGCGTAGGTACGGGCGGCGGGTTTTTCGCACAATACATGTTTGCCCGCGCGCATGGCGGCGATGGCGATTTCCGCGTGGCCTTTGTTGGGCGTGCAGATGGAAACGGCGACGACCTCGGGGTCGGCCAGTACCTCGCGGTAATCGGTGACGGCCTTACCGCAGCCGTATTCCTCCACGGCCTTTTCGGCGCGTTCGGGTAAAATGTCGCAAAAATACGCAATTTCCGCGTCCTTATTCTTCAAATACGCGGGGATATGTTCCCCGTTGGCGATCGTACCGCATCCGATAATAGCTACCTTCATATAATAATCCTCCCGTGTTTGATTTCCCAAAAAAATAACACAGCCCGCGGTTTGTGGCAACCGCAGGCTGTGCGTGGGTTAATTGCCGGGGTTAGGAAGCCCGTTTTAATCGATTATATTCTTCCATAACCGGGTCCGTGGCGGACAGTCTGCCTACGCGACGGGCACGCAGCCCCATCAATACGGAAACTCGTTTTAACACGCGGCAAGCGATCCATCCGCCCCAAAACAGCATTGCGCCCCACACGATGTTCCATTGGGATTGCGTGTTGACGGTTGCGGTGGGTTGGTAATTCTGTCCCCAATCCGCCCATACGAGGGCCTCATTTATTGCCCTTTCAATGCTTGGGGCGGCATTGGGAAACATGAATTGCAATTCATACAGGGATTGGAATGTTTCATGCTGCGTAGCGGTGTTGATTGGCCTGTAACCAATGGAAGCTGTGTCCCATACGTAATCCATACGAAATCCGACAATGTTTAAGACCCCAATCAACAACAAAGCGGCGATAAATGCGATTACGTGGCGTTTTAAATTTTGTTTGTCTTTGACATTCAATTTCGCTTGATACAACAGAACGCCGTCGTCATACGAGGCTTCCGCTGTTATCGGAGCCGGGGGTACAGCCCCGCCGTTGTTGGTGTATACGTATTCGTCCGTCATTTCCATATCCTCCTTGGGTTTTTCGGAGGAGTCCGTAATCAATTGGAGCGACCGTCCTTCTTCCAGCCATTCGGCTCGTCCCTTAAGTACAAGCTGCTTCGCGCGGCGGGGGAAGAGCAAACCGATTTTATCGCCGTGGCGGTCGTAAAGGTCAATGCTTTCGATACGATCACGACTCCTTCCGTTACTTGAACGGCTTCGCTGTTTTTACCGGGTGCCCGCCCGTAGCCGTTGTTATCAATAAATACGCTGCGCAAAGGCATAAGTTTGCCGAATTATTCATGGATTAAAGTTAACTTCGGGGAAACAACGGGAGTTTATTTTGCGTAATAAAAAACCGCCCATCATACGGAGCGGTTCTTATTGGGTTAAGCACAAATTAGTTAAAATGCTTTCTTTACCGTTTTTAATTCCTTGGGGATATCGATTTTTTGCGGGCAATGGGTCAGGCACGCGCCGCACGCAGTGCAATGGTCGGCGCGTTTTTCAAGCGTTTTGTACATGGCATCGCGGTTCCAATGGGCGTCGCCGCGTTTTAAGCCGTTGTAAAAGGAGAAACACGAAGCGATGTCGATACGTTCGGGGCAATAATTGTGGCAATACTTGCAACCCGTACAGGGGACGCTGGCCACCTTCGCCATTTCGGCGAGGACTTTTTCCAAGAGGTCTTTTTCTTCGGCGTTGAAGGGGCGTAAATGATTTTTGTAGGTGTTTAGGTTATCCAGTAATTGCTCCATGTTCGACATGCCGGAAAGCATGACTGTTGCACCCTCCAGCGTGGCGGCGTATTGCACCGCCCACGAAGCGATTGAGCGCTCGGGCGCGTGGGATTTAAGTAACGCTTCAGCGGGCGCGGGGAGCTTCGCCAGCGTGCCACCCTTGACCGGCTCCATCACGATGATGGGTGTGTTGTACTTAATGGCGAGTTCCTGCCATTCGCCCGCGGGGCCGCGCAGGTTGTCAATATAATTGAGTTGAAGCTGGACGAATTCTGTTTCGGGATGGGTTTTAAGGAGCCGTTCAAGGTACGCCGTCGAGCCGTGGAAGGAAAAGCCGATGTGCTTGACGATTCCTTTTTCCTTTTGTTTTTTGATCCAGCCGAACAGGTCTTGGCTTTCGATGGCTGCTTCCCTTGAATCGTCCAGCGAATGTAACATGTAGAAGTCGATAACGTCCGTGCCCAAACGCTTTAACGATTCGGCCAGGATTCTTTCGCAGTCGCGGTGGTTTTTTACCTGCCACGGGGGGAGCTTGTCGGCGATCATGAAGCTATCGCGCGGGTGCCGCGTGACGAGGACCTTTTTAAGCAATTCCTCCGAGCCGCCGTATTCGTAGGCGGTATCGAAGTAGTTGTACCCGCTTTCGAGGTAGGTATCCACCATTTTCGTGCTTTGGCTGACGTCGGGCATACGCATGTTGCCGAAGCCGAGCGCGGAGGCTTTGCCGACGGTGAGGACATCTTTATGCGTCATTTATTTGTTCCTTTCTGCGATGGCTTTCGCGCGGGCTACGACGTTTTCAAGCGTCAATCCTTTTTCTTCGAACACCTTGGCGGCGGGTGCGGACGCGCCGAAGCCTTCGATGCCCAGCACTTCCCCGTCCAAGCCCGTATACTTGTGCCAGCCGAAGGGCGAAGCCGCTTCCACGGCCAAGCGCGCGCGTACGCCGCACGGGAGGATGCTTTTTTTATACGCTTCGTCCTGCGCTTCGAACAATTCCATACAGGGCATGGAAATGACCCGCGCGTGGATGCCGCTTTCAAGCAATACTTTTTGCGCGTTGTAAACCAGTTCCACTTCCGAGCCGCTTGCGATCAGCAGGATATCCGGCTTGCCCGTGGCGGGGTTCGTGCTTTCCTTCAATATATAGGCACCCTTGTACAGGCCCGCGCCGCTTTCGGGGAGCTGGGGCAAGGGTTGGCGGCTTAAAACGATAGCGGTCGGCTTACCGTTGGTTAACGCAATCGCCCACGCCGCGGCGGTTTCGGCCGTATCGCAAGGGCGGATGGTTTGGATGTTGGGGATCGAACGCAGCGCCGCGAGTTGTTCGACGGGTTGGTGTGTCGGCCCGTCCTCTCCCACGCCGATGGAGTCGTGCGTCATGATATGCACCACGGGCAAGCCCATCAACGCCGACAGGCGCATAGCGGGCTTCATATAATCGCTGAACACGAAGAACCCCGCGACGTAGGGACGCAAACCACCGTGCGCCATCATGGCGTTTGCGATAGCGGTCATGGCGTGCTCGCGTATGCCGAAATGGAGGTTGGAGCCCGTGGGGTTATCCTTCGCGTAGCCTTTGCCGCGTTCCTTCATCCACGAATTGGTGGAGGGCGCGAGGTCGGCGGAGCCGCCGATCAACTGCGGTACAAGCAACGCCAGGCGTTGCAACACCCGTTCCGAAGAAACGCGCGTAGCGAGGGGCTTTCCGTCGGCCCATAGATCCGCGAAGTGTTTATCGATATCGGTGATGTCCCCGGGTAATTGATCGTTTTGCCACGCTTCCCATTCGGCGAAATCGGCGGGGTATTCCTGTTTATATCGTGCGAGCAGGATATTCCATTCGTCTTCCTTGGCTTGCGCACCCTTTTGCCATTCGGCGATTTGCGCTTTTACTTCCTCCGGTACGTGGAACGCGCTTTCATGGGGCCAGCCGAGGGTCTTTTTCGCCGCGGCGATGGCTTCGGCATTTAACGGTGAACCGTGTACGCCCGCCGTGCCTTGGTTGGGCGCACCGTAGCCGATGGTGGTTTTTATTTCGATGAGGGAGGGTTTGTCGGTGATTTTCTTCGCTTCTTCAACTTCGTGTCGAATCGACACGAAGTTGGTGTCCCCGTCCTTTACCTCCCGTACATCCCAGCCGTACGCGGCGAAACGCGCTTGCACGTCTTCGGTAAAGGCTAAATCGGTCGAGCCCTCGATGGTTATATTATTAGAATCGTACAGCACGATCAGCTTACCCAACCCCAGCGTACCCGCCAACGAAACGGCCTCCGCCGCCACGCCCTCCTGCAAGCAACCGTCGCCGCACAGCACATACGTATAATGGTCAACGATTTTGGCATCGGGTTTGTTGAACTTGGCGGCGAGGTAGCTCTCCGCCCACGCGAAACCCACGCCGTTGGCGATACCTTGCCCCAGCGGGCCGGTGGTAATCTCCACACCCGGGGTGTGGCCGTATTCGGGGTGGCCGGGGGTTTTTGAGTTTTGCTGGCGGAAATTCTTCAAATCATCCAAGGAAACGCCGTAACCGAAGACATGGAGCAAACTGTACAACAGAGCCGAGCCGTGACCCGCCGACATAATAAAACGGTCGCGGTCGGGCCACGCGGGGTTTTGGGGATTGTGCTTCATGGCACCGCCCCACAGGGCCGTAGCCATCGGGGCCGCACCCATCGGCAAGCCGGGGTGGCCGGAGTTGGCTTTTTGCACGGCTTCCACACTTAAGAAACGAAGGGTATCGACGGTGGTTTGGTTTACGACGTTCATTTCGCCACACCTTCCCAGTCCTTAAGGAATCGCTCGATACCGCTTTCGGTCAGCGGGTGGTTGAGCATTTGGATAAACGTGGCGTAGGGAACCGTCGCGATGTGCGCACCCAATCTGGCCGCTTGTATCGCGTGGATGGGGTGGCGTACGCTTGCGGCGATGATTTCGCAGTCAATGCCGTGGGTGTCGAAAATGTCGGTGATTTCCTCGATGAGGTTCATGCCGTCCATGCCGATATCGTCCAGCCTTCCGAGGAAGGGGCTGACATACGTCGCGCCCGCGCGCGCGGCCAAGAGCGCTTGCACCGCGGAGAAGACAAGCGTCACGTTCGTTTTGATGCCTTCGGCGGTAAGTACCTTGGTGGCCTTTAAGCCTTCGGCGGTCATGGGTACCTTTATCACGATATTTTTATGGATTTTGGCGAGTTCGCGGGCTTCGGTGAGCATCCCTTCGGCCTTCGTGTCGATGACCTCCGCGCTGATGGGCCCGTCCACAAGGGATGTGATTTCCCGCACGACTTCCTTGAAGTCGCGGCCTTCCTTCGCGATGAGCGAGGGGTTTGTCGTAACGCCGCAAATAACCCCCCAATCGTTAATTTCCTTGATGTGCTTCACGTTTGCGGTGTCGATGAACAGCTTCATATGAATCATCCCTTCTGAGATATAAAAAATCGGACTTGTGATTATCAAGCCCGATTATACCACAGGAACGCACAATTACCATATTTACCCTTGATCATTTATCCAATCCGCGATATCCCGCAGCACATCTTCCCCGAGGCGCATCCCGGGCGGGCGCATCGCGATTATTTCCCCGTGCTCGCGGAAATTGCGAGCGATGGACGGCAGGAAGAAATGGTCCAAACCGTCATATAATTTAAACACCGTGTTGTCGCGCGCGCCAAACAGCGCTTGTAACATGGCGAAATCCGTATCGGCGCGTACCTGGAAGTCGTTCGCCCCTTGCATAACCAGTATGGGGACGGTTATTTCGGCGGCGTACCGTTCGAAGGAATGGACTTCCATATCCCAAAAATAATAGGCGTTGACACCGAGCAGGGGGAGGGGGGTCGATTTCGCTTCGTCTTCGTTCATGGTAACCAAGCCGTCGAATATTTCGGCAAGCGTTTTGATTGACAAGCGCAGCGACTCGACTTCCGTCATATGGCCGAACCCCATCCTGTCAAACTCAGCAAGCTCCGCCGCAAATTGCTCGACAGCGATTTCCATCACGTTACGCGGCGAACCCGCGAACAGAATCAACCCGTCGAAATCGCCGCCGCTTGCGTGAATGCGGGGCGCAAGTACACCGCCCAAGCTCCAACCCAGCAAATAAACGCTGCCGATACGCGGGTCGCTCCGCAGCAGTTGTGCCGCCAATACGGCGTCCTCGATGGTTTCCTCCCATACGGTGAGGTTGCCGCCGAACGCCCGCGTCATGCCCGCCCCGTGGGTATAGGTACGCTTGTCATACCGTATCACCGCGATGCCGTTGCGCGCCAAATAATCGGCGATCGTGAAGAAGTGGCGCGTCCCAAATACCTCCGCGTCGCGGTTCGACGGGCCCGAACCGTGTACGAGTACGACCGCCGGTACGGGATTCTCCGCGCTCGCCCCGGCGGGGAGGGTCAACTCGCCGCCCAATTCCCACACCGTACCCGCGCCCACGGTAATCGGCTCGATGATATAATCCCGCGGCCCGTCGTCGAATCCCACATGAAGGGTAAAGCTATCGGGTTGAGCCACGAAGGCCGAAACCGCGCCGCCCATACCCAAGGCTACATAGTAGGACGCATACCCCAATTCGTGCCGGATAGAAACGTCGTATGTGACCTGCCCCAATTGTACATGGCGATCCGTAATCGAATAATCAAGGATGCCTCCGCGGGTAAAGGTTATGATTTCACGCAGCCGGCGGAAATCCACGCCGCCAAGCGTATCGTCAAGCATGGGTTCCAACGCATCGATATTCCCCGCGGCGAAGCGTTCCATGAAGGAAAGGACGATGGATTCGGGTGTGGGGCTTTCGTTATTTTTGTCGCCGTTACCGTTATTACCGCGCGAACCGCACGCCGTTAGGCCGAATAATACGGCGAATAAAATTGTGATTATCCGTAGTTTTTTCATAAAATAACCCTCCAAACAAATCGAGCTTGTGTTTGCAGGGTCATTATAATGGAAAGATGTGTCAAAAACATGGCTTTTGACTATAGGATATTCAATGGATCTTATATTTTCCCGATTGCGCGTCGAAATTACGGAACACGCTCGCGTGGCTTTTATACGCCCCAAAGCGGGCGTAATAAGGCGTTAAATCCGCGTCGTGGCAGATGTCTATCATATATAAATCCTTACACTCCTCAAGCATCAGGCGGACGAGTTCGCCGCCGATGCCTTTGCCTTTGTGGGATTCGATGACTTCAAGCAACGGGATATATGCCGACAGCACGCCGTCGGATACGGCGTTGATAAACCCGACGACCTTACCGCAATCCTTATCAATTGCGACGAACGCGCGGTAACTGCCGTGTAATAATTTTAAGTGCGTCACCGGGCTCGGCGGGTTCAGCCAACCAACGAAAAAACCTTGTAACATGTCTTCGGTGATGTGTTTTAAATCACGCGTATACTCAATACACATAATTACCTCACATTTTTTATGCTTCCCGCAGCAACGCGCGGACATAGTTAAAAAGTTCAAGCCCGATTTCAACGGACGGGGCTTCCCATTGCGCTTTGGTTTTATCCACCGTCCCTTTCCAGCTTATGTTGGCGGAGGTATCGAAAATATACCCGTCGCAAAGTTCCATTAAAAAATGGTACGGGGGTTCGCCGGTGGTTATGTCGGGTGTGTTTTCCGCGTTGCGCAGGGCTTTCGTCACGCCTTCATATATGATGGGGTAGGTTTCTTGCGGCGAGGGTTCCCATTTTTTTGACATATCCTTTACGGGGATGGTGATGATTTTGTCGGAAAGTTCCAAGGCTTCGCGCATGGATGCTGCGCACCCGATGTTGGCGAGATACGGCACATTATGGAAGTTAAGCACCGCCGAACCGATTTCTGCAATGTGCTTCCCGTTAAAATAGAAATTCTTTATAGGCGGTGATTGGATGGTGTGCGGAAAATAGGCGTCCGCTTCGCCGTAACGCGCGTGCTGCCCAAAGGTGATCAAGCCGGAAGGGTTTTGCTCCGCTTGCCCGCGGATACGCCGCCAATCGAACCTTCTGTCCGGTACGTCGAATACGCGTACGACGAGCGGCAGCCTTTCTAAAATAATATTAAATTCCGCGTTCCCCGCGAAATGCCCGTCGTACAGCAGAATGTCGTCTATGCCGAAATCGATGGCGGCGTTTACAACCGCCAATGCGTCGGAAGTGATACATTCCCGCCCGTGCGCGCGCCAATCGTCGCCGCCGTTCCAAATCCACGAACGGTTTTCTTCAAAGATGCCGGAGGCACCCTCCATGTCGGAAATAATGATTAATTGCTTCATTCCGTTTCACCCTCCACGAATTTTACGCTTACCAGCTTGCTTACGCCCTGCTCCTGCATGGTGACGCCGTACAGGCGATCGGCGGCCTCCATTGTGCCCTTGCGGTGGGTGATGATGATGAATTGCGTGCCGTCGGTATATTGCTTGAGGAATTGGGCGAAGCGGGCCACGTTGGCATCATCGAGGTTGGATTCAATTTCGTCCAGCACGCAGAAGGGTGACGGTTTTAACCGCAGGATGGCGAACAATAACGCGATCGCCGTTAAAGCCCTTTCTCCGCCGGATAATAAAAGTAATGTCTGCAATGTCTTACCAGGCGGTTGGGCGGTGATTTCGATGCCGGATTCCAGCATATTGCCTTCGTCGGAGAGGCGCAGGGACGCCGAACCGCCGCCGAACATTTCGCGAAAGACTTCGGTGAAATGGTGCGCGATCTGTGTGAATTGTGACAGGAATTGTTCTTCCATTTGCGCGGTGAGCGTTGCGATAAGCTCGAGGAGAGCTTCCTCGGCTTTTAGGATATCGTCGTGCTGGGCGGTCAGGAAGTCATGGCGGGTCTTGACCTGTTTAAAGGCTTCGATGGCGCCGACGTTGACGTCGTTGAGTGCGGCGAGTTCGGTTTTGAGCTGCTGGCTTTCGCGGCGCAAAGCGGCTTCGCTAACGTCGGTACGCTTGTGGGAAAGCGCTTGCTGGTAGGTGAGTTCGTATTCCTCCCAAATCTCGTTGTGCAGGCGGTGTCCGGTTTGGTGGAGTTGCTCCTTGCGCATTTCCAAACGGGTAAGCTCTTTTTCCAATAAAGCGGTTTCATCGGATTGGTTGCGTTCATCGGCTTCCACGCGGTTGATGGCTTCGTCCAGTTGGGTTTTGGCGGTTTCGGCGGCGGAAAGGTTATGGCGGGTTTGGGTTTGGACGGTTTGCATAGCGGATAAATCAATGGTTATTTGCTTGCTTTTTTCTTCGATTTCAAGCGCCTTTTTTTGCGAATCCTCGATTTCACGTAACAGGATTTTCTTTTCCTCCGTCAGCGCGGCTTCTTCTTTTACCAATCGTGCGATATTGGCGGATGCGGCGGCCAACCATTCGGTGTGGCGGCTGATTTCCACGCGGAGTTCCGTAAGGACGCCGGATTCTTCGGAAAACAATTGCCGTTTTTGGTAGATTTCACGTTGGTATTCTTCCAAGCGAACGCGCGCGGCTTCCAGTTCGCGTTCCTGTTCGGCTTGGGCTTGCTTGGCATGGCGGATGGCTTGGTTGGTCTCCACCAGTTTAGCCATGAGCGCGTCGTTTTCCTCATCATATTTTGTGCCGGATGTACGCAGGGTTTCCAAGCCTTGTTCCACGAGCGCGCACCTTTCCCGTAAAGTTTGCGTTTCAAGCACGAGGGATTGGCAACGTGTTCGGGCGCGTTGCAAGGCTTCGTCGGTGGCGGCGCATTTTTCGATCTGGCTTTTTTGTACCTTGGTTATCGTTTCAAAGGATTTTTGCAATATATTTATTTGTTCGGCCAGTTCGGAAAGTTGGCGCGGTCTGCCGATTAACCCGCCGGAGCCGCGTTGCATACTCCCGCCGGTCATCGCTCCCCCCGGGTGCAATCGCTCCCCTTCCAAGGTTACGAGCTTATATGAATATTTGTATTTTTTATGTATGGATAACGCGTTGCTTAAGTTATCAACGATGACGATATCACCCAACAGCTGTGCTATAACGCCGTCATAATCCGCATCACAAGTCACCAAATCGGACGCGGCACCGATGAAACCCGCTTCGTTTGAAATTTTCCGCACGTCGATGGCACGTCCTTTTACCGCTGTAAGGGGCAAGAAGGTCGCCCGCCCTTCGTTTGTTTTCTTTAGATATTCGATTGCGTATTTGGCGTCCTCTTCCGTTTGCGTAACGATGTTTTGCGCGGCACCGCCCAAAGCGATTTCGATCGCGGTTTCGTATTCCGTAGGGACACCGATGAGTTCACCAACCGCGCCGCATATGCCGGAAAAGTTTTTATCCGTTTCCCGCTTGCGTAAAACCGACTTGACGCTGCGGAAGTATCCCTCGTGTTGGTTTTGCAAATCTTCCAACGCGCGATGCTTGGCGCGAGCGGCGGTGAGGGATTCCTGCGTATTGCGGTATTCCTCATTGATGTCGCGTTGTTCTTCGTTTAGCTTGGCCAGCGCGTCGGAATACGCTTGTGTTTGCCCCTCCGCGCGGCGGGTTTCGTCCGTACGGGCGGTGAGGTTTTTTTGTAATTCCGCGAGGACTTCCTCTTGGGATTCCAACTTTTCTTCCAGTTGTTCGATGTTGATATCCAATTTTTCCTTGTCTTCTTCCAAGCGGCGGTAGCGGCTTTCCGCGTCGAGGACTTTTGCCTTGTGTTCGGTGATTAGGTTTCCTTGATTTAGGATTCCTTGGTTGTGTGCGGCCAACTCGGCGGCGCTTTCTTCTTCGGCGGTTTCGTATTGAGCGGAAAGATTTTGGTGTTCGGATAGCTCCGCGTTTAATTTTTCGAGTGATGCGGCGGTATTCGCGCGCTTTTCTTCTTCTTTTGCCCGCTCGGCTTCGTGTTCAAGCAAAGCGGCATCACGCTTGTCCGCTTCGCCGCGCAAACGGATTTGGTCGGTGATGAGTTGCGCAGCTTGATTGGTTAATACTTCACGCAGGCCTTCTTTTTCGGCGATGGCGGACGTTATTTCGAGTAAGGCTTCGTTGGCGCGGCGGTAGCGGGTATCGGCGTCGGCAGCTTGCTGCTTTAATACTTCTTCGGCGTCGCGCGCCATCGCCAAGCGGGTTTTGCCGTCGGTGGATTGGGCGTAGGCATGGGACAAGGTTTCTTCCGTTTTTTCCAGTTCGATTTCCGTTTTACGGACTTCATTGAGAAAGATATTGATGTGCGTTTCCTTATATTTATCACGCAGGGCGAGGTAGCGTTTGGCTTCTTCGGCCTGTTGTTCAAGGGGTTCGATTTGCTCGTTAAGCTCGGCGATGATATCGGATACACGGGCGCGGTTTTGCCGTTCGCGCTCCAAGCGGGTGAGCGTTTCGTGGCGGCGGGCTTTAAATTTGCTGATGCCCGCGGCTTCCTCGAAGATATGCCGCCTGTCTTCGGAACGCGCGCTCAGGATTTCGTCCACGCGGCCTTGGCCGATGATCGAATACCCGTCGCGACCCACGCCCGTATCCATGAACAATTGCTGTATATCCTTCAAGCGGCAAGGCGTGCCGTTGATCGCGTACTCGCTTTCGCCCGAGCGGTATACGCGGCGGGTGATGGTTACCTCGGGGGTGCCGAGTGATGAAAGGGTGTTGTCCGAATTATCGATGTGCATGACGATTTCCGCAAAACCCAAGGGTTTGCGGTGCGCCGTGCCGGCAAAAATGATGTCCTCCATTTTGGTGCCGCGCAGCTGCTTGGCGGATTGCTCCCCCAGCACCCAGCGCATGGCGTCGGCGATGTTGGACTTGCCGCTGCCGTTGGGCCCCACCACGGCGTTAAGGCCCGCACCGAAGCTCAACTGCACGCGTTCGGCGAAGGATTTGAAACCGACGAGCTCCAATTTCTTTAAGTACAAATATTACAACCCCTAAAATGTTACGGTATCTTTACAGCGAGAGATTATGCTATAATTAAACCGTTAAGGCAAGTATTTTCCTTTTGGGAGGAATGAGAATGATAAGATTTATGGCGGGCCAAAAGGGCCAAGGCAAAACGCGCAAGCTCATCGACATGGCCAACGAAGCGGTAAAGCAAGCCGACGGGCATTTGGTATTTATCGATGACGACAGGCGGCATACCCGTGATATAAACCGCGACATACGCTTCGTGGAGGCGGGTAAGGGCGTATTATCTAACTATCGCGAATTCGTGGGCTTTATTTTGGGCATCTTGTCCATGGACGCAGACGTGGAACATATATATGTGGACGGGCTTTGCAACATCGTAAAGACCCTCGACAACAACGAGAGCTTGCAAAAGCTCAACCGCAAGCTGGAGGCCATTTCGCATCGGGACAGCGTCAAATTTACCATAAGCGTGAATTATGAACCGGACACCTTGCCGGATGATATACAGGCGTTGTTAATGTAAGTTTGTAATATAATTAAAAAAAGGGATTGCCTTGCCGAAGAAAAGCAAGGCAATCCTTTTTTGTTGGGTAAAGGTACCTTTATCGGCGGGTATTGTTTATACGGGTATGATAATCGTAAAAATACAGGATATATTCACGCAATAAGGTTGGCAGCAAATGCAGGTCCCCGTAGCGGAATATTTCGCCGCGAGCGCTTACGAACAGAATCGATTCGGGGTCATCCGGATTGCCCGGTGGCAGGTTGATGGACATGGTCATTGACCCGTCCGCGTTATGAAGCCAATCGCCCAAGTATTGTTTCGAATCGGGGTCATCCATTAATTCATGAAGGTACGGACCCGTCCAAATGTGCGCGTCGGGGAGGGGGGTGGGTCGCGGGGAGGGTAGGTCGGTCCCGCCTTGCAAGATAAAGTCCACTGCCCAATTGACGGGGATGTAACCGGAATTAAACACCGTACCGAACAAGCGGAGCGTGTCCATATCCTCGCCGCGCACCGCGAATACAAATTCCCAATAATCCGCCGGGGTTTGCGCGAGGGCGTTGCCTCGTTCGTCACTCATAAAAAGGGGCATATAAAGTTCCCCTTGGTCGTCGATGTTGAAGGCATTTGCCGTAAACGGCAACGGTTCAATCCTTTCACCCTCCGCATTAATAAAGAAGGGCATGATAAGAGCGCCGCCGTTATTGCGAAATTGAAGGCGCAGCAATCCGTCGTCGTAGTGTACGGCGCTGATGCTTGCAACACGGTCTGCTCCGTTTGAGGTATCGGGAATGTTGGGCAGCAGGTAATAAAAACGGATGATGTGCCTGTCGGCTCGCAGCGTTGCGGGGTTTTTTAACAGTTCAAGCAGGTTTGCGGGGATTTCCCGTTCAACTTTGTCCGTCAGATTGTAAACCATATCTACGATGTTAAGCGTCAGGGCACGCGGGTTCGCGTCCCCGATGTCCACCCCTTCATCCAGGGAAGGACGGGACATACGGCTGTGCAGCAGCACCTGTCCGGAGGTTTCGTCACGGTCAATGACCGTAAAGGAAGTGGAGTGTCCGCGGTTGTCGGGCGAATAGCTCCCGCTGCCCCACGTCCTACCCCCCGAAATGCTTAACGAACGGTCGGTAAACCTGAGGTAATGGAAAACGTCCGTATCCTCCTGCCAATAATAGGTGTTCCAATTACGCTTGCCCGTCAAATCCTCCAACAGCAAGTACACGTCCACATAATCGCCGTCCACGCCGATGGCGACCAACTCCACGTAAACGCCGTCCTCGGTGGTGGTACTGCCCACGCGGTATTTATCGTCGAAATCGCGGTTGGCGAAGCCGATGGGTTGCAGCCACGCGGCTTCCTCCGAACCCATTAAGGACGTAAGCCATTCAAAGCCGCCGCGGCGGTAATATGCTTGCGCCGATATCATCGTGGCGGATAACAGAAAGCACGCCGCAAACAACGCGGCAACGTTCCGCTTATTAAATCGGGCGGGTCGCTTCGCCGCCATTTTCGTTTGTATACCCGCCAATGCTTCCTCGGGAGACGGGGCGGGGGCTTGCCCGAAGGCTTCCTTATACTTATTTTCCAATTCATCACGGTTCATGTTTGTTCGCTCCTTTCGATAAAAGCCTTTAATTTATTTTTCGCGCGTTCGTAACGCTTGCGTAAAGTAGCGGCGCGGATGCCGAAGCGTTCTTCCAATTGGACATAATCCATATCCTCGACGGCGCGGCTGTAAAACAAGGCGCGGTCGGCGGGGGACAACGTTTCAAGGGCGGCTATCAGCACGGGGTCGATGAAGGGTTCGGGCATCTCGTAAGCGGTTTCCTTTTTCACGGGAAAAAGCCAACGCCGCTTGCCGCGCAGAATATTCAGGCAGGTATTGTAGGCAATCCTATAAAGCCACGCCCCGTAATTTTCCCGCAAACGCAGGGAAGCCTCCGCCTTGTGTGCCTTAATGAAGGTTTCCTGCATGGCGTCCTGCGCGTCGTGGTAATTGCATAATATGCCCAGACAATATTTGAAAATGGCCTTACCGTAGCGTTCCAGGGCTTCTTCCAAGTAAAAACCCCCTTTTCTATATCCGTCGCGCAACAGCATATAACATTAAGACACGGGTGCGAAGGTTTTTGTGACAGAAAAAATGAAGGTGCTAAGAACCGATTGTAAATTCATACTAAAAATCTTTACAAATTCGACGTAGATTTTTATGTTTTCTATGATACAATACAGGGGGATATTATATTAAGGGGTAACAATTTATGAAGAAGCAAAAAATATATATTGAAACGACCCTGTTCAATTTTTATTTTGACAAGAACAGAGAAGCCCATGCCGCTACTGTAAAACTTTTCAAAGAGATTGCGGTCGGGAAATATGAAGCGTTTACTTCGGGCGCGGTGATTGAAGAACTTGCGGAAGCGTCAACCGAAAAATACGAAAAAATGTTTTCGCTTATTGGCGAATATAATATAACCGTTTTGAATGTAAGTGAAGAAGCGGAAAAATTAGCAGACATTTATGTTTCGGAAAATGTGATACCGTTAAAATACCGCGCGGACGGAGTGCATATCGCCGTCGCTGCCGTAAACGACTTGGATATAATTATCAGCATGAACTTTCAGCATATCGTTAAGCGCAAAACCAAACTTGCAACAGGGAGTATAAACGCTATTAACGGTTATCGCGCCATTGAAATCTTTAATCCGATGGAGGTTGTGGAAAATGAAATCGATTAGTTCTATCGAGCAAGAAGTTAATCAAATCCGTATTGCTATTTATGAGAAGACTAAGAACATGACACCTGCGCAACGAGCGGAGCGTACAAATAAAATTGCTGAAGCCAACGCAAAAAAATACGGCTTTAAAATAGTAGCAAACGCAAAAGAAAGAACGATATAGTACGCTATCGGTAATATGATGCAACGTGAACTATGAGCCGGACACCCTGCCGGATAATATAAAGCGTTGTTGATGTAGGTTTAAAATGTAGGTAAAAAGGGATTGCCTTGCCGTAGAAAAGCAAGGCAATCCCTTTTTTTCGCGCGTTCGTAACGCATCCGAGAAGTTGCAAGCCGGTTAGAAAAAAATGTTTGGAATTCTAGGTCATGATGGCAAGTATTTTATCTCTTATTTTGTCGGCAATTCTTCTTCAAGGTTTTCAAGGGCGACGCGTACAGCTTCGACAACAAAGGCAGTAAAGGTACATTCTTTACCTTTAATTGCCTTGTTAACGGCTTCAATTATATTGGTGGGGAAACGTATGCTTTTATTAACGGTGGCAGGAACAACGGGAATTTTGAACTTTGCCATTAGTGATACCTCGCATTTCAACTGTAATGCGGGAATCATACAGAGGATAAAATTTTCATCTGCCTTGCATAAGTAGCATAAGTGTGTTTCAAGCCAAGTTTTTATGTGGTATCGTTTTATCAAAGACGGTATGTATTCCCAGCTTGATATATACGTATATGGGGTTGTGATATACAGCAAATGAAAATCAAACCGTGAAGAGGATTCAAATGAAGGGGATTTTAGTTGCAAGGGTATCTTAATCATATTACCCAGATTGACACGTTCGAGGGGTACAAAGAGGACTTAAAACTATACGCCGCCTTACTTGCTTCACAGCCGAAGCCGAGCGAAGTTGTGGAGTGGGAAGCGAAAAAATAAGGCAATATAAATGGCAGGGGCGAACCTTACCATTTTTTGTCGTGCGTTTTGGGACAAGTTTTGGTATAATATAGCATGGTGAGGTTGAACAAAAATCAATAAGAGGAGGGAAGATAAATGGATTGGCAAAGCGCATGGGAAGGATTACCAACCGTAATTATTAGCACTGCTGTTATCGCGGCAGCAATAGCAGCAATCTTTAATTTAATAATTAACCTTATTAATAATAACCGCTTAAAATCAATAGAAAAAAGCAAAAAAATGACTGAAATCCAAAAATATAGGTATACAAATTTGTACGAGTTAGTAAAAGGTTGGAATGAGCATAGCACCAAAGTTAATGGAGATACTCCGGGGCAAATTGCGGCAAATAGATTAATTAATATGCCGCTGGATAATATCGGAAGATACGACATTGCTAGACCTCTCTTAAACCCTATATATGTAGATGATTTCGATAAAATGGTAGCTAATGTAAATAGTCTTTTACATAAGCTCATAGACCTAGAAACTGTTAATGGCAAACATTTGGACGGCTTTGATGAAGCGCGAAAAGAATATTTTGATTATGGGAGTAAATTTGGTGATGCGTTAAAAAAGACAATTTACGACCAATTAAAAGAGTTGCTTCTCCATGATGAAAATACATTACATGACCGTTAGTATTTTTCACATTTCAAAACATAAAAACGTCGGTATGATACACCGCCGTTTTTATAATTGAATTAAATATAAAATCAATGAAAAACGGTACATTAACGGTACATAAACGCCGCGCAAAGGTCAATTTTTCCGATAAATTTTAGAGCGGTTTTGGTGTAAAATAGAAAACAGGCGGGGAGAGCCTGTTTTCTTTTCTTGGCACTAATCGTGTTTTTCTAACCC
>Ga0123353_10000476_pt1 | contig 49535 bp, 39 predicted proteins | sample TergutLab28metaG_3_FD_92763 | JGI IMG/M metagenome (GOLD analysis project Ga0123353, IMG submission 92763) | Labiotermes labralis P3 segment gut microbial communities from Petit-Saut dam, French Guiana - Lab288 P3 | ecosystem: Host-associated > Arthropoda: Insects > Digestive system > Gut ... | reverse complement strand
TAACGTTCGTTGCAGACATAATAGCATCTCCTCTTCGCTCATTCTATCGCAACATGCCTGACAAGTCAACACGGACATCGGGCATTTGCCGCAGTAATAGAGCCGCAATCGTGAGTTTGCGCCTCTTTCCTTGCTTACGCGTCGGGCTTTGTCAACGCTACCGTTGCTCCTTCCGCTCCTTGATAATCGCTTCCTGTATCGAGTTCGGCACTTTTTTGTACTTCAAGAACTCCATCGTAAACGTTCCCTGCCCCTGCGTCATACTTCGCAACGTCGTCGAATAACCGAACGCCTCCGCCAGAGGAATCTCCCCCTCAATCCTTGTAGCGGCACCCACCGTTTCCGTTACCGTTATCAAACCACGCCGGGAATTCAAATCGCCGACCACATTCCCCTGAAATTGACTCGGACACTCGATCTCCAATCGCATCACCGGCTCCAAGAGCGTCGGCTTCATTCGCGGAAAAGTTTCACGCAGTGCCGTCTGCGCACAAATCCGAAACGCCAAGTCCGAACTATCGACCGTATGAAACGAACCATCATCGACCAATATGCTCAAACCCACTACCGGAAAACCAGCAACCGGACCCTTGTCAAGCGATGCTCTAAAACCCTTTTCAATCGCCGGAAGATATTGCGTCGGTATCGACTTGACCTACCCACAACAAAAGATAGAATGATGCAAAGTTAATTTCAGATCGCAAGATCATCCGCATACTTTTATGGCTCGTTCCACTGGAAATAAGGTCATTGATTACATTACCGGATTGGAGGTCTCGTCCTCGCCAGAAGAGGTTGACTCCGTTCAAATCTTTGCCCGACAACTTGTTGAAGATTATGGCTATTCAAAATCACAAATTCAAACGCATCCGCAATTTCGGGTCAAAGTCCGACCGTCGGACATTAAAAAAGAGTATCCTGTTGACATTGCGGTCTTCGCTGATTCAACAAAGAAGGAAGACAATGTTTTTCTCATTGTAGAATGTAAAAAAAAGAATCGAAAAGATGGTAAGAGTCAGTTAGAAGATTACTTGCGTTTTTCTAATGCAACGCTCGGAGTTTGGTTCAATGGTGAAGAAAGATTATTTTTGCGCAAATATGAGACTCGCGGTAAAGTGCTATTTCGGGAAATCCCCAATATTCCCCTCGCAGGGCAAAGGATAGAAGACATTGGACTTTTTTGTCGCAAAGACTTAAAAGCAACTCACAACCTCAAAGCAATTTTTAAGTCGATACGAAACCATCTTGCAGCCAATACCATTGGTGCCACGCGAGACGAGGTGCTGGCACAGCAACTCATCAATCTTATTTTCTGTAAACTTTATGATGAGAAATATACGGTTGCCAACGACATTGTCCGTTTTCGGGCAGGTGTTGATGAGTCACCGGAAGACATAGAGAACAGAATAAAATCAATTTTCGACGATGTAAAAACCAATTTGCCGGAAGTCATCGACGAATCCGATAGGATTACACTTGACACAAATTCTATTGTTTATGTTGTGGGGGAATTGCAGAATTATTCCTTGATGCACTGCGAACGGGATGTCATTGCAGATGCGTTCGAAGTGTTCATTGGACACGCACTGAAAGGGGGACAAGGACAATTCTTCACACCGAGAAATGTCGTCAGAATGGTTGTCGATATTTTGCAACCTAGAGAAGCCGATAAAGTCATTGATCCCGCTTGTGGTAGTGGTGGGTTTCTAGTCGATGCCCTGAAATATATCTGGGAACATATCGAAACAAAATACAAAAAATTAGGCTGGGAGGTACGGCAAATCGAGAAGAAAAAAATTGACGTAGCCACAAATAACATTCGCGGTGTTGACAAGGATTATTTTCTCAGCAAGGTTGCCAAAGCGTACATGAATCTTGTCGGTGACGGAACAACCGGCATCTTTTGCGAAGACAGCTTGGAAAATCCGCTACACTGGAAACTGGAAACGCAATCGAAAATACAACTCGGTTCGTTTGACATATTGATGACCAATCCCCCATTTGGTAGTAAGATTCCAGTGGTCGGCGAAGAAAAATTAAAACAATACGATGTTGCGTACAAATGGCAACATGACCAGAAAACGGCACAATGGCAAAAGACAACAAAATTAAAAACGCAAGAGGAACCGCAAGTGTTGTTTGTTGAACGGTGCCTATCTTTGCTGAAAGATGGAGGCAAGATGGCAATGGTATTGCCAAGCGGAATTTTCGGGAACGAACAAGAGGAATATCTACGCAATTACATACAACAACAAGGGCATGTGTTTGCTATCGTCGAATTGCCTTTTGAAACGTTCAGTCCTCACGTAACCATAAACACAAGCGTCCTCTTTGTACAGAAAGGCAAGAGCGATAAAAAAGATATTTTTATGTCGATCAATGAACACTGTGGACATGACAAGAAAGGACGTTTTACAAGCAAAGACGATATTCCCAATGTCGCTCCCGCCTATCACAAGAAGCGGTCTGCGGATAGTCTGAATTTTTTTATCAAACCAGCATTTCTGGAGAGTAATTTTGTCGTCAAACGCTATCTTCAACGATACATCGACAACGTCGAAAAAATTGAACGATCTCAATTTCCTGTGGTTGATTTCGGTAGCATTATTGAATCGGTTCACAATGGGGCAAACATTGATGACTCTTCTATCTATGTAGAACAAAAAGAAGGAATGCCATATATTTTGGTCAAGAGCATTACCAAAGAAGGTATCAATTTTGAGAATTTGAAATACATTAAAAAGGAATTGGCAACGAATCGTGATGTCCAAAAAAATACGGTTGATGAACGTTCGATAGTTATGACTCGTGCCGGAAATGCCGGTATTTCGGCAAATATTCCGCCGGATTTAATTGGTGCGGTCGCTTCGGGATTCTTGATTAACATCAAATTAAAAGACGAAGTTAACCCGTATTACGTTGTGTCATTCCTTAATTCGAAATTCGGACAAATGCAACTTGAACGGATTACGACGGGATCAATTTTGCAGAGCATCCGGTCATCGGATTTGAAAAAAGTCAAAATTATTTTGCCGCCGAAAAACATACAGGAACAGATCGGGGCAAAAATTAAGGAAGCGGTGGTCGCGGCGGCATTAGCAAGACAAAATATTCGGGATGCCGATGCCGAAATTCAAAATTTGGCATGATTGCGGCTCTGTTAACGTTTCCGCTCTTTGATAATCGCTTCTTGTATCGAGTTCGGCACTTTTTTGTACTTCAAGAACTCCATCGTAAAAGTTCCCTGTCCCTGCGTCATACTTCGCAACGTCGTTGAATAGCCAAATGCCTCCGCAAGAGGAATCTCCCCCTCAATCCTTGTAGCGGCACCAACCGTTTCCGTTACCGTTATCAAACCACGCCGGGAATTCAAATCCCCCACCACATTGCCCTGAAATTGACTCGGACACTCGATTTCCAAACGCATCACTGGCTCCAATAGCGTCGGCTTCATTCGCGGAAAGGTTTCCCGCAGTGCCGTCTGAGCGCAAATCCGGAATGCCAAATCCGAACTATCGACCGTATGAAATGATCCATCGTCGACCAAAATGCTCAAGCCCACCACCGGAAAACCAGCAACGGGTCCCTTGTCAAGCGAAGCACGAAAACCCTTTTCAATCGCTGGAATGTATTGCGTCGGTATCGTTCCGCCGACAATTTTTTCCTCAAACAAAAACGTTTCACCCGACTCGTCATCCTCTGGTATCGGCGACATTTTGCCGACAATATGAGCATACTGCCCACTACCGCCGGACTGCTTCTTGTGCTTGATGTCAAACTCCACCGCCATCGTCGGTGCCTCACGATAGTTGACCTTCGGCGGAGAAGTTTCGACATCGACCTTGTATTCCCGGCGGATGCGTTCGACATACACATCCAAGTGCAACTCACCCATTCCCGCCATGAGCGTTTCGCCACTTTCGGGATCAGACGAAATCGCCAACGTCGGGTCTTCCTTGCGGAACCGATAGAGTGCTTTGCTCAATCGGTCTGCATCCTTCGTTGCCTTCGCCTTGATCGCAATCTGAATAACCGGCTCGGGAACATACATCGACTCCAACGTGCAAAAATCCTTTTCGGACGAAAAGGTATCACCACTGGAACAGTCAATTCCGATGACCGCCACGATGTCCCCGGCATCCGCACAATCGATTTCCTCTCGGCTATCGGCATGCATGTGAAAAATCCGGCTGACTCGTTGCTTTTCCCCCGTCCGCTGATTGAAATAAGTCTCCCCCTTGCCAAGCGTGCCTTGATAAATCCGCATGAATGTCAGCGTGCCGAATGGGTCTTCCACAATTTTGAACGCCATCGCCACCGTTGCCAACTGCGGATCGGAAACGAGTAACATTTTAGCATCCTCGTCTTTTTGATCGTAGCCGTATTTCCAAGCGTAATTATCATCGTCGAGCGGCGAGGGCAAATATCGCCCAATCGCATCGAGTAGCGGTTGAATTCCCTTGTTTTTATAGGCGGTTGCCAAAAAGACTGGCGTTAAAGCCCGTGCCCAAACGGCTTTCCGAACGACTTCATGAATCAGTTCAACCGCTGGTTCCCGCTCTTCGAGAAGCAGTTCCATCAACTCATCGCTGAACATGGCGAGTGCTTCGAGCAGGTTCTGCCGCATCGACTTTGCTTCATCGGCAAGTTCGGTAGAAATTTCTTCGTACCGAAGTTTTTCCCCTTGCTCGCCGTCAAAGTAGATTGCCTTCTGTTCGACCAGATCGATGACCCCTTCAAAGTTTGCCTCTTTGCCGATGGGAATCTGCATCAGCACGGCATCGCAGTCCAGTTTTTCTTTGAGTTGCTTGACCACCCGCTGCGGATCGGCACCGACGCGGTCCATTTTGTTGACGAGTGCCAGTCGGGGAACTTCGTACCGCTTCATTTGCCGGTCAATCGTGATGGACTGTGCCTGCACGCCGCCAACGGAGCAGAGAACGAGTACGGCACCGTCGAGAACGCGAAGACTTCGTTCGACTTCGACGGTGAAATCGACGTGCCCCGGCGTGTCGATCAGGTTGATGGCATAATCTTTCCACTTGACGCTGGTGGCGGCACTGGTAATGGTGATGCCTCGTTCTTGTTCGAGTTCCATGTGATCCATGGTTGCTCCGCCGTCGTGCGTTTCCCCTATTTTGTAAGTTTTTCCGGTGTAGAACAGGATGCGTTCCGAAAGCGTGGTCTTGCCGGAGTCGATATGAGCGGAAATGCCAATGTTGCGTAGTGTTGCTATGGAATTGGGGGCAATGGGAGACATGTTATTTTTGCCTTGTCGAGAAGCGATCCCCGTCCGTGGAGACTCTTGAAGAGCGGTCATGCTGAAATTTCCTCTGTTGTGCGTTTATCATTAGTAATAGACCCGCCATTATACCACAGTTTTTCAAACTGTGGAGGGGCGGAGAATACCTCATCGCGTCCAGAATTAGTCGTTGTTTCAGACGGCTGGAGGTGCCGTAGTCTCACTCGTTTTTTGGTAATTTTTGCGGATTATATCAATTTTTCCGGTTTTTCTGCCGATGAGGAGGGATAGCAGATGTTTCCAAAAAATCCCCCTGTTTCCGGTCGAAATCACCATGAATTGCGACGAAAAAATCAATGCGGCTCACACTGCTTTACAGCAAGGCGATTACCAACGTTCCGAACAACTCTACCGAGAAGTCCTGCAAAAAGAGCCGGAAAATCTCTGCGCCCTTGACGGACTCGGCATCCTCCTCTGCCAGCACGGCGAAACCGAAAAGGGAATCGACCTTTTTCATAAAGCCCTATGCCTTTTGCAGCAAGCACGTCGCCCGAATCCCCAATGGGAAGCCTCCATTCTCCTGCATCTCGGTCTCTCGTACCGTACTCTTGGACTTCGCCAAGAAGCCCTGCAAGTTTTCACCGAAGCGGCAATCCTTACCCCGCACGAATTCGATCTGCTCCTCAATCTCGGTCAAGTGTACTTTGAGTTGGAACAGTACGTCCATGCAGCGGAACAGTTTCGGACACTCACCGCCATTCAGCCGGACAATGCTTCCGCCTGGCTTACGCTTGGCTTTATTCTGTCGAACCTGGATCAGCACCATGAAGCCGCCGAAGCCTTGCGGACTGCCGAATTTCTCGATCCGACCTCACCGGAAGCCTGTCTTTATCTTGCCGAATCCCTGCGGAAAGCCGAACGGTACGAAGAATCTCTTCCCCACTATCAACGGATGCTGCAAGTCGGTGCCGAGTATCCGCAAGCCGTTCACAGTTACGGCAAATCGCTTCTTGCCCTCGGTAATCTCGAACAGGGCTGGGATGCAATGGAATTCCGGTTTGCCGGTTCGTTTGGCACCTGGGAGCGGCACCATCTGCCGAATTGGACTCCCGAATCCGACGTTTCGCATGTTTTAGCATATTCCGAAGAAGGCATCGGGGCGGACTTGATGTTCGCTTCCTGTTTGCCCAACCTCATTAACAACGTCGATCACTGTGTTATCGAGTGTGAAGCATCATTGCATTCACTCTTTCGCCGCTCCTTTCCCCGAGCAGATTTTGTTCCGCTTGCAGACGATTATGTTCGTCCCGATGGCAATCCTTGGAACATTCCTCTCGACGCACAAATTGCCTTGGGCAGTCTGCCCCGGTATTTCCGTCGGAGCATTGATGATTTTCCGTTGCAAAAGACATATCTTGTTCCCGATAAGGATCAAGTTGTCCGATGGCACACCCGGCTTGCCAGTCTGGGAGACGGCAAAAAAATCGGTATCCTTTGGCAAGGCACTTGGACGGACGAAACACGTAAACAAACGTCGCTTCCTCTTCAAGAATTACGTAGTCTGATGGCACGTCATCAGGGGGCGGCTTGGATTGGCTTGCAACATGGCTCCACCCAGAACGATCTGAATCAACGCGGCAGTTTTGGGATTAGTCCCCGGATTTTTCCCGAAGCATTTCAGTACAATCTCGATGCAATGGCAGCGTTGCTGACTGCTCTCGATTTGGTCATTACTCCGCCCGGCTATACGGCACATTTAGCCGGTGCGCTCGGCATTCGGACTTGGCTTCTGGTGCCCGAAGGTGCCGATTGGCGGCACTCGATTGATTGTGTTTCCGAACCTCGCTCCGTTTGGCACCCTTCGATCAAGATGTATCGGCAGGCAAAGGGACAAACCTGGCAACACTTTTTTGCGACGCTTGAAAACGACCTTGAAAAATTCCTGACGACATATCGCCCACCGGAAGAAATGCCGGTAACATTGAACTTCCCTGAACGAACAACGATTGCCATTCCCAAAGCGGCATGACAGAATTATTCGCCCACAAACAGATTCGTTGCGAATACTGCGAATTCGAATTTTCCTTTACGGGATTCAGCAGTGCGGCGAAGATCGTTTGTCCCGCCTGCGGCGGAGAAAATGTGTTGCCCTCTTCACCACAGACACCGGCTGCACCGCCTGTTTCGGAAGAGCCCCAACCGGAGTCTCCTGAGGTCTTGCCGCAAGCCGCCATTGAAAAGCCGGTATTATGTTCAGTGGAACATTGTCCATTGCTCACCGGCAATGAATCGGGCAATGCCCGTGTGGGAAAAGCCATTGCCGAACAGATGGGACTGCGTCTGCTACACAAGAAAAAGCAACGGTGGACTATTCTGATGTGGACGGTAACACTTCAAGTTTGTGTATTGCTTGGTGCGACTCTTTTCATTGCGAAAGCCCTTTGGATTCCCCAAGAGATTCCTGCCCACACAGTAGCGGTCAACACTGAAACTCCTACGGAACCAACGCATGTTGATGCTCGGCAACCGGCGCATGCGGTTGTACAGCCTGCTCTCTTGGGAAATACGCCCCCCCCGAATTATGCCCCGAATTATGTTTCGGACTTCGGATACATTGCGCCGAGTGTTGAGCCGGAAAATATCGTCTCCCCACACGAAATGGCACAAGATATGTTTTCTCCGCTGGTGTATGATCCCTCGCTTATGCCAACCGATCCGCCGATCACCGCACCGAACATGTTGTCTGCGGCTCCCGGCTACGCTTCCGAAGCAACATTGCCCCCTCCACCATTCATCGAACCGGTAGCAACTCTCGACATGGCGGACGATTTACTGGAATCGGCAAAAGCAACGTTGACAACAGCCCCGGAAAACAGTGTGAATCAAGCCGTTCGCGCTGCCAAGATTTACGAACAATATGGACAGATGTATCCCGATTCGATCTATTGGATTTTGGGAAATGCTTTCGCATCTCTGTCATGGGGGGAATCGCTCTTGGAATCGTCTCCTGCCGTCGAAACGATGACATTGAGTTCGGATAGCCGCTGGTTGCTTACCCAGTTGAAGGACAGAACGGTTTGGCTTTTGGACTTGCAGAGTCCGGCAAATGATCGGACAGAGTATCTCCTTGATCCGGGAACGGCAGAGTATGTTAAATTTGTTTTTTCGCCGGATTTGCGTTGGATTATCGGCGGTCAAAAAAACGGCACGATTCGGATTTGGGATATGTCGCTCAAAAATCCGGTGGGCACAGTCGTTACGTTTACCGAACGTGTTCCAGACTTGCAGGACTTGCAAATTTCTCCGAACGGACAATGGCTTGCTGCCTTTGGACGTTCTCCGCTCCATATTGCACTTTCGGGAAACATTCTTCCCGGACAAAAGAAGCCCGGTCAACTGATTCAGCAGGTCAATTACCAACGACCGGATCGGTTTGATACTGCGGATTCGTCTCCCTATCCCGTGCTACTTTGGAATTTGCGTCAAATGGAAGCCGGAGGCGTTCCGATGGCAATAGCGATTCCGTCTATGCCGCAGCCGGTTCAGGTGATTTGCTTTAGTCCGAATTCGGATCGGATTGCCGTTGGCAGAAGGGATGCCATCGTTCGGGTCTATGATTTGATGGCACGGGGAGTCAACGATGATCCTTTTGTTCTTCGGGGACATCAATTAGGCGTTACGCAGATTGCTTTTGCACCGAACGGGCAGTGGATTGCGACAGGCAGTCAAGACAATACGGTATGCCTTTGGAATCTGGCGAGTTCCAAGTTTGCTCCCGAATCGGCAACGCTTTACGGACATATTGGCTGGATTAGTACGTTGACAATAGATCAATCGGGAGAATACATTTTTTCGGGAAGTTATGACCGGACGATTCGGATTTGGAACGTCAAAGACAATCGGATTGGTACGGCACTGAAAGAGGAGCCGATTATTTTGGAAACCAATCTGGGAGTACCGGAGTCTCTTTTCATCACACGGGATGGCGACAAGATCATTGCACTCGGCAAGGAAGGGGGGTTAGGAATTTATCATTTGCCTTCCATATTAGGGCACAAACCTATGGAAGACATTCGGGCGGTCACGTTTCGCAACAGCAGGTTGTCGATTTCAAAGTGTCTGCTCACTTCGGACGATCAACTTTTGATCTTTAGTTACGATCACCTGACGAATCCATCGAACAATGGAATTCGCCTCTGGGCATTGCAACCGCAGTCGTTTGTTCCGTAGTTTCTTGGCAGTTTTCGAGTACGGTGAGGCATGGGGACCGGAACAGATCGCACCAAGAGCCAATCCATAATGGGCTCACCGGGGACTGCACTGCATTCCATCTCCGGCTCTTTTCTCCTGTTTGCGCTGCGGGTTCTGTTCATCACCCGTCAGGAAATTTCCTGACGGTTCTCGACACTGCGTTAGGTACAATCACGGGACTTTGTACCTTACTCCTGACTTCTGTATGTTGACTCTTGATTCCTTTTTTACGTCGTGTAGAAAAACTCCTATACCGTATTTTCCAGTGCGAAACGAATTACGGGCATCGTCAAAAACTCGGCATTTTGGTCGATGATGGATCGTTTCACACGGTCGATAGTTCGGACTTGGCTCTAACCTTAGCAGTATTCAAATTGCAGTAACGACTTGATGTTCGGCGTGTCGATCTTTTTCCGCCCTTTGAGGGCAAGCAGTTCCATAACGAACACTGCCCCCACGACCTCACCGCCGAGTTCTGTTACCAGTTGCCGACAGGCTTCCATTGTTCCACCCGTTGCCAACAAATCATCCAGCAGGAGGACGCGGTTGCCCGGTTGAATCGCATCGCTGTTGATCTGTATCGTATTTGCTCCATATTCCAATTCGTATGATTTTGAAATCGTCGTGAAGGGCAACTTTCCCGGTTTGCGAACAGGAATAAGACCGACTCCAAGTTCCACGGCAAGTGGAGCGGCAAAAATGAAGCCTCGTGCCTCCGGGGCAACAATGAGATCAATAGGTTTCCATTCTTTCACCGCGTCGACAAGCCGCTTGACCGTTTCGTTAAACGCTTCGGCATGCTGAATCAATGTCGTGATGTCATAAAACAAGATGCCCGGCTTTGGAAAGTCCGGTATTGTCCGAATGTGTTTTTCAAGGCTAATCATCGCTCTAACAATGCAGGGTATAAGCAACAAAGAGCGGGCATTGTAACCGAAAGGAGTGCTTCTTACAATACCGGTGCTCCCGCTTGCCTTACCCACGTTTTATGGTACAATGCCTTGCGAATTGACAGTGAAGAAAAGAAAAAGTAACTCGACGGGGTCAAAACGTCTATGACGCTACTCACCAAGGAAGACAAACAAGAACTAATCGGAAAATTCAAACGTTCCGGAGAAGACACCGGCTCTTCGGAAGTACAGATTGCCATCCTGACCAAGAAAATCAACCTCTTGACAGAGCATCTCAAGTCCAACAAACGCGACCATTCCAGTCAGCGCGGTCTCATGATGATGGTCAGTCGGCGAAGAAGACTGCTCGACTATCTCAAAGACAGAGAACCCCAACGGTACGTCGATGTCATCCAAGCGTTAGGAATCCGGAAGTAATCGGAATTTCTCCGCTGTCGTTCGCCGTGTAGGAGTTAGAAGTTGGGAGTTAGAAGGAATCAATGGTGTAGCCGTTGTCTTATTCTAACTTCTGCGTTCTGACTCCTAACTTCTCACTTCTAACTCCTTGCAACATTATGCCTAAAATCAGGGTCGAAAAGAAAATTGGTGCCGGTATCCTTTGGATCGAAACCGGCGAACTCGCAAAACAAGCCGCAGGAAGCGTTCTCATTGGTTATGACGATACCGTCGTCCTCTGCGCTACCACCACAGGTCCCGGAAGACCGGGCGGCGATTTTTTCCCACTCACATGTGACTACCGCGAACGTTCCGCCGCCGCAGGAAAATTCCCCGGCGGATTCCTCAAAAGGGAAGGAAAACCCTCTCTCAAAGAAGTCCTCACCTCCCGACTCATCGACCGACCGATGAGACCCCTCTTTCCCAAAGGGTTTTTCAATGAAGTCCAAGTCCAGTCGATTGTCCTCTCGTCGGACAAAAACGTCGATCCCGACGTTTTGGCAATGATCGGCTCCGCAACAGCAGTGTCGATTTCCCCGTTACCGTTCAACGGTCCGCTTGCCTCCATCCGGCTCGGTTTGGTGAACGACAAGTTCATTCCCTTTCCGACCAACGAACAACTCGAAGAGAGCGAACTCGATCTCATCGTCTCCGGGAACCGCGACAATGTCCTGATGATCGAAGGTTTTTCCCGTGAACTGCCGGAAAACCTGATGCTGGAAGCCCTCGAAGCGGCACACTCATCCATTCGGGAAATTATTGACATGCAACTCGAATTGATCAATCAAGTCAATCCGGTGCGGATGGAATATGCAGAACCTGCCTACGAAAAACTGTACGAAGCCTTGAAGGAAAAATACTACGATACCTTTTGGGCGGCAAAGCGAACCGTCGGCAAAATGGATCGTGCCGAAGCCTGTTCTGCATTGAAAACTACCGCACGGAATGCTTTCTTTCCCGCTCCTCAAAAGGATACGGGGCACAAAACCGACGGCGTTGCGGACGAAGCCACCGCTCTTGATCCGCCTCCCTGTGAACCGGCATGGACTGCCGATTTGTTCGATATAGCGTGGCACGAACTGGAAGAGCGAATTGTACGTGACCAGATTCTTTCAGGCACCCGACCCGATGGACGCGGAATGAAAGACCTTCGGGAAATCGAATGTCGCACCGGCATTTTGCCACGAGTTCACGGTTCATCGCTGTTCCAACGGGGAGAAACGCAAGCGTTGATTACCGTAACACTAGGAACGGCACGTGATGAACAGCGTGTCGATGGACTCTTTGACGAATACACCAAGAAATTCATGCTCGACTACAACTTTCCCAGTTTTTCGGTCGGTGAGTGCAAGCCGAATCGGGGTCCCGGTCGCCGGGAATACGGACACGGTGCCTTGGCGGAGCGGAGCGTTAATCCGGTGCTTCCCGGTCCCGACAAGTTTCCCTACACGATTCGGGTGATTTCCGACATTTTGGAGTCGAACGGCTCAAGTTCGATGGCATCGGTTTGCGGTGCGACACTCGGCTTGATGGCGGCGGGGGTGCCGATTAAAAATCCGGTTGCCGGTATTTCCGTAGGTTTGGTCAAAGAAGCGGATCGCTGGGAGTTGCTCACAGACATTATGGGAGACGAAGACCACTTTGGCGACATGGACTTCAAAATTGCCGGGACACAAAACGGCATTACGGGTATCCAACTCGACCTGAAAATTGACGGGATCAGTCAGGAGATCATTCGGGCAACGCTGGCGCAGTCGCGGGAGGCGAGAATCGAGATTCTCAAAAAGATGCTCCAAGCGATTCAGCGACCTGCCAGAGAGATTTCGGCTTACGCTCCGCGTTTGTTCAAGACGAAGATTGATCCTGACAAGATTGGTGCTTTGATTGGACCCGGCGGCAAGATCATTCGGGGGATTCAAGATCGGACGGGAGCGTTGATCGAGATCGAAAACGATGGTACGGTCATCATTGCAGCGACGGATGAAGCGAGCGGCAAGGCGGCACTGGACGAAGTTACCCGGACAACAGGTTCGGTTGAAGTCGGCAAGATTTACGATGGACAGATCACGAGTATTAAAGAATTCGGCGTGTTTGTCGAGGTGCTGCCCGGTCGGGACGGCATGTGCCATGTCAGTGAACTTGCGGACGAGTATGTGGATCAGGCTTACATTCGCAGTCACTTCAAGGTGGGGGACGTTATTTCGGTAAAGGTGATAGCGGTTGACGAGCAGAACCGAATCAAGTTAAGCCGAAAAGCGGTTCTTCGAGAACAACAACGGTCGCAAGAGTAATCTTGATTTCACGCTCCAACCGGATACAATACTTCTTTATGAAGACGTATGTTGCCTCCGTTGTTTGCCTCGTTTTTACAGCGACGTTTGCCGTTGCCCAAGATGCCGACAAGATTCGGCAGTCGATGGACAAGGGAATTGCCTTTCTGCGCTCGACACAGAGTAGCGCAGGAAGTTGGGACACCCCGCGAACGCGCATCGGTCCCACCACGATTGTCCTCGCAGGACTCCTGGATGCCGGTGTCAACATTGATGACCCGATGATCGTTGCCGGTCTCAAATTCGTGAAGGCTTCGGTTGCCGAAGACGGAGGAATTTATACGCCCGACGGTTTCTTGCAAAATTACGAGACATGTTGCGCTGTCATGTGTTTCGCCAAAGCAAACGAAGCCGCTAAACGGAAGGATGGCAGCGAACCCTACAAGCAACTGCTTGCAAAAGCGGAAACATTCCTTCGGGGCATGCAATTCACCGAAGAGCGAGGAGTCAGACCGGAAGACTCGCAATACGGCGGAATCGGTTACAGTGCCACGACACGTCCCGACATGTCGAACGTGCAATTTTTTCTTGATGCCCTCAAAGCGACGGGCGCAGAAGCCGACGATCCGGCAATCCAAAAAGCACTCGTTTTTGTTTCCCGATGTCAAAATCTGGAATCGGAACATAATACAATGCCCTTTTTGGCAAGAAATGCCGGTGGACTGGACGGGGGGTTCATTTATTACAATCAACCTGATCCCGAAGGCACAAAGGCAACAGAAGGGCTTCGCAGTTATGGCGGAATGACGTATGCCGGATTGAAAAGCATGATTTATGCGGGATTGACCAAAGAGGACAAGCGGTTCCAAGCCGCCGCCAGATGGATTGCCAAAAATTATTCCGTAACGGAAAATCCGGGACGCGGTGCTGCCGGTTTGTATTACTATTACCAAACGATGGCGAAAACACTCGATATTTGGAAATTGCCCTTCTTTGAAGACATGGACGGCAAGAAGCACAACTGGCGAAGCGACCTTGCAGAGCATCTGATTGCGATTCAGCAGGACAACGGCTCTTGGATCAATGAATCGTCCCGGCAATATATGGAGGACGACGCAAACCTGGTAACGGGATATGCCTTGCTTGCCCTGGCACTGTGTCTTCCGCAGAAATAGAGTCAATAAAATGAATAAACTATTCTACGGCGACAATTTAGAGGTTTTACAAAAGCACATCGGCGACGAGTCCGTTGATTTGTGCTACGTTGATCCGCCGTTCAACAGCAACCGGAACTACAATCAGATTTACAATAACATCGGCAGGGATGACATTGCTCAATCGCAGGCGTTCGTCGATACTTGGGAATGGGGAGAATCGGCGGAATGGCAAATTGATAGGTTCCGCAAAGACCCAAAATACACGCGGCGATTGGTCGATACGATTTTCGGACTCGAAAAAATACTGGGCAAGGGGGCAATGCTTGCGTATCTTGTCAATATGGCAGTGCGATTTGTGGAAATCTGGCGGGTCTTAAAGCCGACGGGCAGTTTTTATGTTCATTGCGATCCCACTGCGTCGCATTATCTGAAAATTATACTCGATGCCATTTTTTGTGATCGAGGCGGCGATTTTCGGAATGAAATCGTATGGTGCTACAAGTCAAGACCGCAATCGAAGCGATATTTTGGCAAAAAACACGATGTCCTATTGTTCTATACGAAAAGCGACAAATATACATTCAACTGGAATACCATCGCCCGACCATTGGCAGAACAGACCATAAAAAAGTACAGATTGATTGACGAAAATGGCAGACATTATCGCTTGCAGGGACGCGGAATCACCGGTAGCCCCATCCGCTCCGCAAAAGATGTCGATCAAAAATGGGAAGTAACCAATCCTGAACTTGTTGTACGCGACTATTTGGATGAAAAATTAGGAGTCGCTCAAGAAGATTGGTGGATTATTGAAATTATCAACCAATCCGCCAAGGAGCGGCTTGGCTATCCCACCCAAAAACCGCTGGCATTATTGGAACGTATTATCAAAGCGTCGTCGAATGAAGGGGACGTAGTGCTGGATGCTTTCTGCGGCTGCGGGACAACAGTCGATGCGGCGCATTCGCTTAACCGAAAGTGGATCGGCATTGATATTACTTACAATGCCGTGTCGCTCATATTAAAACGCCTGAAAGACCGATATGGCAATGACATCGAACAGCAAATTCAACTCTTCGGTATTCCGAAAGACCTCGAATCGGCAGCGGCATTGGCAAATAAACAAGATGATCGCTTGCGTAAAGAATTTGAAAAATGGGCGATCCTTACGTACACCGATAATCAAGCGAAGATCAACGAAAAAAAGGGATCGGACAAGGGCATTGATGGAGTCGCTTATATTATCGGCGGCACGGCACTATTTTCGGTGAAGTCGGGCAACGTTTCGGTAAAGGATGTTCGGGATTTTCAAGCGGTCATGAATCGAGAAAAAGCGTCTGCCGGTATTTTTATTACGTTGCAATCACCGACAAAACCGATGTTACACGAAGCGGCGGTATCGGGACACGTGGATGATATGCCCGGATTGTCCATGCCTCGCAAAACACCGAAGTTGCAAATTGTTACAATACAGGAGATATTGGATGGCGTAACAATGAATTTACCGCTCGCCGAAGCAGTGGTAAAATCGGCAAAACAGCACAAGCCCAAAGATAAGAATCGGCAAATCGACTTTGAAAACGATACAAATGAAATAGACACATAGAACACGAATGTTACGCATTGGTCTCGGACACGACACACATCGGCTTGTTGACGGCTCGTTCATTTTGCTGGGAGGGGTGCGCATCGAACACACGAAGAGTCTTTTGGGACACAGCGATGCCGATGTGTTGCTCCATGCCATCACCGATGCCCTGTTGGGTGCTGCCGGTCTCGGCGACATCGGCGAACTCTTTCCCGATACTGATCCGGTCAATCGGAACCGCGACTCCGCCGCAATGCTCAAAATCGCATGGGAACAAGTCCGGCAGAATCATTGGCAGATTGTCAATCTTGATGCCGTCGTCTTTGCGGAACAACCGAAGATCGCTCCGCACAAAGAGGCAATTCGGAAACGGATTGCCGAACTGTTGGAAATTGATGGCACCCAAATCGGCATCAAAGCGAAAACAGGTGAAAAGATCGGCATCATTGGTCAGGAAGAAGCGATTTCGGCGGAATGTGTGGTGCTGTTGCAATCGAAAAACTGAAGACCCTAAACGAAAACAAATTGTCCTCGTTTATGCTATAATCCGGCAAAAGATTTTTACTGACTGCATTATGACTTCACGTTGGATTTCCAAACGTGCCGGTACTTTTGAGGCTTCCGGCATCCGAAGAGTTTTTGATCTTGCCGCCAAGTTGACCGATCCGATCAATCTGTCCATCGGACAGCCGGACTTCGATGTCCCCCCCGAAGCCCGAAAAGCAATGATTGATGCCGTCAACTCCGCCAAAGGAGGCTATACTCCCACACAGGGAATCGCTTCCCTGCGAGGAACGATTCAAAAACGAATCGACGAAAAATATCACCATCCTGACCGATCCGTATTCATGGCAAGCGGAACCAGCGGTGCATTGGTGTTGTCCATGCTCGTTGCCATTGATCCGGGAGACGAGGTGATCTTCTTCGATCCGTACTTCGTGATGTACGATGCTACCGTCAAGATGGCTGCCGGAACACCGGTGATTGTCGATACCTATCCCGACTTCCGGTTTGATATTCAGCGGCTTGCCGATGCGATAACGCCGAAAACGAAGGCGATTATCTTTAATTCGCCTGCCAATCCGACCGGCAATGTCGCGAAGCGGGAAGAAGTCAAAGCGATTGCAGAACTTGCAGCGAAGCATGACATTTTGCTGATCAGCGATGAAATTTACAGTGCGTTTTGCTATCAGGAGTTTGTTTCGCCTGCCGAATACAATCCGCAGACATTGGTGTTGGATGGATTCAGCAAGACGTATGGCATGCCGGGCTGGCGGGTCGGTTATGCTCACGGTCCGACAGACTTGATCGAGCAGATGCTCAAATTTCAGCAATACACGTTTGTCTGTTCTCCCCATGTCGGTCAACTTGGTGCTTTGGCGGCATTGGAAGCGGACATGTCCGAACAGATCGAGGGCTACAAAAAACGCCGTAATATGTTGTACGATGCGTTGAAGGATGACTACGAGATTAACAAGCCGGAAGGGGCGTTTTACATGTTCCCGAAGGCACCGTGGGGGACGGCGACCGAGTTTGTCGAAAAAGCAATCACGGAGTATTCAATGTTGATCATTCCCGGCAACGCTTTCAGCAGGAAAGACACACATTTCCGTATTTCCTACGCGGCAACGGAGGCGACAATCCAACGGGGCATCGAAGCCTTTAAGAAGTTGGTAAAGGGATAGTATTTTCCCTTTGTGTCCTTATGTGATTGATTGATGTTCCGCCGACCGGAACGACTCGACTAACAGATTGGTTGCAAGAGCATCGGAACACAGTCGGCATCCGTTATGCCAGCGAACTGTCCCGGAGGAAAACGGAGCCGCCGAAAGTATAACAAAAGCCGAAATGGAGCGCAGTGAAATGACGGTACAACGCAAAATCGTTATTTCGTAGCACTCCAAACAGCAATTCTCTTGGTTAACCGTGTCTGTCGTATCACCCTTTTTGTGAAATGCAAGAAGCGTGCGGAAAGTTTTTTGACCTACATTATCCCTATCTGCCACAGTGCCATACGGACAAGATCGCGCAACCTGTTGCCGAACAGCACTGCTGCCGGTTCGTAACCGCAGTGCATCATGCAATCCTGACAGCGTGGGTCGTTGCCGAGACCGATTTTCGACCAATCCGTTTGTTCCATAAACTCCTGAAAAGTTTTGTAATGCTTGTCCGTCACCAAATAGCAGGGTGCCTTCCAACCACGAACATTGTACGTTGGATTTGCCCAAGCCGCACAAGGCAACTCACGCTCGCCGCAGAGAAAATCCATATAAATGGGTGTTGCCGTGATGCGATATTTTTTCATCTTTTGCCGAATTTCGCGGAACAGTTCGTGAATCTCTGCCCGATTCAAAAAGAACGACAGTTCCCCTCCTTTGGAGGGGTGGGGGTGGTCTTTTGCGACAGCATCATAACCGTAGCCGGGGGCGATCATCATGCCGTCGATTTGGATGCCGCCCCTGATGATGAGTATCTTGAGTTTTTGAAACAAAAGATGCGGTCCGCCGATTGGATCGTAATGGAGTATTTGGGCAAGCGACACAAGATCATCGACTGACGACTTTTTGTACAGCGTTGTGTTGGTATAAACATAAAATCCTTCTGATTTTGCAGCCCAAATTCCCCAGAAAACTTTGCTGTACGTTCCCGGCTTTTCAACGATGGCATCGTGAACGGTAGCAGTTCCATCAAGATGAACATTCCAATACAATCGGCTTTTCACCCGCCGATTGCGCTTTGCCAGTTCCACAAATTCATTGAGTTTTTCAGCAAGCAGGACACCGTTGGTGCAAAGATAAATATGCTTGCCGAGTTGCAGGATTTTGTCCGTCAGTTCCACAATATCGGGATAGAGCAACGGTTCGCCGCCGCAGATGCTCACGATGGGAGCACCACATTCTTTCACCGCTTGGAGACATTCGTCCACCGAGAGTCGCTGTCCGAGCGTGTCGGCGTATTCCCGAATGCGTCCGCAACCGCTGCATTTGAGATTGCAGGCGTGAAGCGGTTCCAGCATGAGAACGAGCGGAAACTTTGCTGTGCCGCCTTTTCGGGCACCGGAAAGTCTTTTCCGCAGCATGTACGTTGCCATGCTTATGGTCAACGAAAGAGGAAAACGCATAATGAAACGTGGAAAAACGGTACTGGCTATGCGATATTGTAACACAATCGGACGGACTCACGCCACATTGCGTTTGCGTTGCCTATTCGTGATTACAATTCCCGCACATCGACGAAACGTCCGGCAATTCCGGCGGCGGCAGCCATTTCCGGCGACACAAGGTGCGTTCGTCCATCCTTTCCCTGCCGCCCTTCAAAATTACGATTGCTCGTTGAGGCACAGTGTTCACCCGGTTTAAGCAGGTCAGCATTCATTCCCAAACACATACTGCAACCGGGATCGCGCCAGTCGAATCCTGCCGAAACGAAAATTTGGTGCAGTCCTTCCAATTCTGCCTGCCGCTTGACCTGTCCGCTTCCCGGCACGACCATCCCACGCACACCGCTGGCAAGCCGCTTGCCATGAACCACAGCCGCCGCCGCCCTCAAGTCTTCGATCCGACCATTTGTACATGAACCGATGAACACACGCTGAATTTTGATGTCGCTGATGGGCATCCCGGGACGCAAATCCATATATTTCAGTGCCGATTCTGTCGCTTTGCGTTCGTTCGGGTCGCTGAACAAATCGAGGTCGGGAATCTTACCGGTAATGGGAGCGGACTGTCCCGGATTGGTTCCCCATGTTACCATCGGTTCGACTTTGGATGCGTCGAACGTCCACGTTTTGTCGAACTCCGCTTCGGGGTCACTGGGCAGGTCTTCCCAAAGTTTCCGGGCGGTATCCCAAAAGTTTCGATCCGGTGCGTAGTCCCGACCAAGAATATAGTCGAACGTTTTCTCGTCCGGCGCAATCATTCCGACGCGCGCACCCATTTCGATTGCCATGTTGCAGACGGTCATGCGTCCTTCCATTGAAAGTTGCACAAAAGGCTCGCCGGTGAATTCAACGGCATAACCTCCGCCGCCGGAAACAGACAGTTTTCCGATGATGTACAAAATGAGGTCTTTGGCGGAACACCCGGCGGGCAATGTCTTAATCCCATGAATGCGGAATGTCGGGGGCTTTTTTTGCCGAATCGTTTGTGTTGCAAAAACGTGTTCGACTTCGCTGGTTCCAATGCCGAAGGCGATGGAGCCGAAAGCCCCGTGGGTTACGGTATGAGAATCGCCGCAAACGATTGTCATGCCCGGATGAACGAGTCCAATATCAGGAGCAAAAACGTGAACAACGCCTTGATTAGGATTGTTCAGGTCATACAGTTTAACGTAGAATTGGCGGCAATTTTTTTGCAGGGTTTCGACCTGCGTTTTGGCAACGAGATCGGCAATCGGGAGATTACGGTCGATGGTAGGAACGCAATGATCCTGAACGGCAAAGGTTTTATTGGGTCGGCGGACGCTGCGCCGGGCAAGCCGAAGTCCCTCAAAGGCTTGCGGCGATGTTACCTCGTGGCAGAGATGCAGATCAACATAAAGGAGATCAACCCCGTCTTCGACGGGAGCGACGACGTGAGAGTCCCAGATTTTCTGGAACATCGTTTTGGATACCGGGTCCGACATGACTTTGAAGCAAAAAAGAACACCTCCCTCATTGTACAGGGTAAAAGGGGAACAGTCAAGATTGGCAACCGGACTGCCATGAGTAACACGACTCTTGCCAAAATTCGTTCTACCCTTATAATTACTACCATTGCCAAAGTGTTTTAGTTGCTTTTCCATACCTTTTATGCCTTCGTCTCAACTTTCGTCCAATTTCTTTTTGACCGAACTCGACCTCCATCTGCTCCGCGAAGGAACACATTGGATGAGTTACAAAAAACTCGGGGCACATCTTCGCGAAGTCAATGGTCAAAAAGGGGTGAACTTTGCTGTTTGGGCTCCCAACGCCTCCGCCGTCAGCGTTATTGGCGAATTCAACAACTGGAATGGACAAACACATCCCATGAACAACAACCGCTTTTCCGGCTTCTGGGAAATTTTCATTCCCGATGTCGGTGAGTGGGTAACGTACAAATATCTCATCAAAAACGGTAATCAGTCTTGCGAAAAGTCCGATCCCGTCGGTTTTTTCGCTGAAATGCCCCCCTATACCGCCTCGAAAGTTGTCGAACTTGACCGATACCAATGGAACGACACCGATTGGCTCGAAAAACGACGGAGCCGAGACAACGACTGGCTGCACAAACCCTTGTCGATTTACGAAGTCCATCTTGGTTCGTGGCGCAGACCCGGCGATGATCCGAACCGCTGGCTTACCTATCGAGAGATTGCCGACCAACTCGTGGACTATGTCAAAAAGATGGGATACACTCATATTGAACTTCTTCCCGTTGCGGAACATCCTCTTTCCGCAAGTTGGGGCTATCAGGTCGTCGGCTATTTTTCCGTAACGAGTCGTTACGGCGGACCGGAAGATTTTATGTACTTCGTTGACCTTTGCCATCAAAACGACATCGGGGTGATCATGGACTGGGTGCCGGCACATTTTCCGCGTGATGGACACGGTCTGCGGCAGTTCGACGGCACCGCTCTGTATGAACATGCCGATCCGCGTCAGGGAGAACATCGTGACTGGGGGACGCTCATCTTCAATTACGGTCGGAATGAAGTCCGTAACTTTTTGATTTCTAATGCGATCTTTTGGCTCGACAAGTACCATATTGACGGTCTCCGTGTCGATGCCGTTGCGTCGATGCTGTATCTGGATTACAGCCGCGAAGAAGGGGACTGGATTCCGAACGAGTTCGGTGGTCGGGAAAACTTGAGGGCGATTGATTTTATCAAGATGCTCAACGAACAGATCGGAATCCAATATCCGAATGTCCTGATGGTTGCAGAAGAATCGACAGCGTGGCCCGGCGTGTCGCGTCCAACCTACTGCGGAGGACTCGGATTCTCCATGAAATGGAACATGGGCTGGATGAATGACACACTCCGGTACATGCGGCACGATCCGGTTCATAGAAAGTTTCATCACGATGAACTCACGTTTAGCCTGATTTACGCCTTTCACGAAAACTTTATCCTGCCGATTTCCCACGACGAAGTTGTTCACGGCAAGGGATCGATATTGGATCAGGTTCCCGGCGATCTTTGGCAAAAGTTTGCCAATGCCCGAATGCTTCACAGTTTTATGTGGACGCATCCCGGCAAAAAATTGACGATGATGGGAAGCGAATTCGGACAGTGGAACGAATGGAATTTTGACGAAAGTTTGCAGTGGCATCTGTTACAGTGGGAGCCACATCAGGGGTTGCAACGTTGCATTGCTGATCTCAACAAAATGTACCGGAATGAACCTGCCTTGTACGAATATGACTTCGACGGACGCGGATTTGAGTGGATCGACTGTCATAATTGGGAGACGAGTACCTTTGCGTTCATACGGAAGGCTCGGAACTGGCCCGACTTTCTGATCGTGCTGTGCAACTTTACACCGGTGCCGCGGTCGATGAAGTTGGGCGTACCATTGTGTTGTTATTACCAAGAGATTTTCAGCAGCGATTCGGAATACTATGGCGGCGGTAATACGGGCAACGGACCGGGTGCGATGGCAACGAACGAATGTTCGCATGGCAGACCGGCTTCGATTGAAGCCTTTTTCCCGCCGCTGGGGGTGTCTGTGTTGAAACCGAGGTGGTAGCAGGCACGGAAGCGCACCACACAAGTTTAGGCTGTTGCCGGGAACTGAAATCCCCGATTTCAGTTTCATTTTTTCACCATCGAGTCCGCTGATCTTTTCGGTTTTTCTCTTGACGGAATCGGAAAAAGTCGATACGCTTCCTCCATTACACCGCTTCTTGCTTTTGATTAGAGAGATGTCAGCGAATCATTTGGACAATACACTTGTAGAACGTTGCCTGAAGCATCAACATCGGGCTTGGGAAGACTTTGTGGACAGATTTCTTGGACTCGTCTTACACGTGATTGATCACACGGTTTCCAAGCGGGAAATCCGACTGCGGATGGAAGAACGCAATGCTTTATGCGAGCGAGTCTTTGCTGCAATTGGACATGATCAATTCCGGCTTCTCCGTGAATTCAAGGCACGCAGCAGTTTGACGACATACCTTTCGGTAATCGTTCGTCGAATCGTTGTTCGGTCACTCCTCAATCAATCCTACGGTTCGGCACAAGTTTCGTTCGATTACAACCAACGCTAATAACTCGCTCTTTTACAAGAGCCGCAAGTATAAGCGGTTTCACCCCGGTTATTCCCGTAAGTCAATGCACTTCATCGAAAATTGATCGCGGAGCAGCAACCGCCCTTCTACGATTGCCATGGGAGCCCAACAGCAATAATCTTCCATAATTTCCGCCTCGAATAATTTTCGGTAACAGGTCGGCGTTGCTTCGCAACCGGTCAGTTTGCCGTCGTCGTCCAAAATCAAAATCATACCATCCGCAATAAGAAAAGGTCCGCTTCCGAATTTTTCCGTCCTGCCGCTTTCCCAAACAACCTTTCCTTCCAGATTCAAACAGACGAACCGCTTGTCATCCTGACGGAGTCCGAAAAGATGTCCCTCGTAGTAAATCGGCGTTTGCTGTTCCGAATCAAATACTTTGTCCGACAGTTGGTGCAACGTAAGTGCGTTGTATTTGCCTGTTTGCGAATCCGGCACGATTTGAATCATGACCGATCCGCTTTTGTAACCGCCGCTGCAAAACACCCGGTTCTCCGACAAAATGACTGGCGAAGGGCACGTCGCCAATCCCACCGGCAGCCCTGTCGTTGACCAGAGAATTTCTCCGTCCGCCGCACGAATCCCGGCAAGTCCCTCTCCGGCAAAATAAACAAACGTCAGTTGCCCGTCCAACATCATCGGTGCTATCGAGGTGTGTGTCATCGTCCAGCCGAAGTGATTCGGCGTTCGCCAAACTTCCCTCCCCGTTTCGCAATCCAGTGCAACCATCAGGGCTTCGGAACCGACGGGAGCAATGATTGCCGACGGTTTATCGCCGCCGGGAAGTGTAACGATCAAGGGACATTGACCTGCATACCATGCCGGCTCGGTTGTTCCGTACTCGTGGACCAAGTCAATGAGCCATTTCTCTTCGCCGGTTTTGGCATCCACACAGAGCACGTGACATTTTGGACCGAGCGAAACGCAATACTGATCGGTAACTGCTGGTATCGTTCGGGACATTCCATGATTCTTTTTGACTCGCACAGGATACGAGAATCGCCAAATTTCCTGACCGTCATCAAGCGAGAGACAGCGGAGAGCATCCCGCTGGTTTTGTTCATCGTAATCGAGAATATAGACTCGACCATTTCGCACGGCGAACCCGGCGTAGCCTTCACCAAGGGGCAATCCCCAAAGGACGGGCGGCGGCTGTGATTCCATCCAATTTTTTTTGAGCGGAATGGCTTCCGGCGAAATTGCATCTCGGTTTTCTCCACGAAACTGCGACCAATTTGTCGATATTCGGGAGGGAATACCGCTTCCAAGAGTCAATTCTCCTTTGATGGAAACGTAGGGTTTTGTTTCGATGGCAATTTTTTCGGCGGGCAATCGAAGAGCGATACGGCTTGTATTTTCACGAAAGATGAGGAGAAAACCCCATGCCAGCCCTGTACTGCCGAAAAGGAGTAGCCCCGCAAAAAGGCAAATCGCAAAATAAACGACAGCGGCAGGACGCATGATTTCTCCTAAAAAAGGGAATTATCCCGAGTTTTCATACTTTCTTAACCAATACCCTTCTAAAACCTTGTTTACCGTTGACATAAGGAAAGTATTGATCTTCGATAATTTTATACCCATTTTCCAACAAGCCATTTAATATCGGACGGGCGGATACTGCAAAAGGTTTCTTGTAATCACTTGGAATGTAACCGTGATTGACAACCAATACTTTAGAATCATCATACTTTTTATATTTCGACGGTATATCCTTTAACGGAATTATTTTTAGTAGTTTGTGTTTTGGTCTGTTTTTGATGGGAACGTTTGTGTACCAATGACCTGCCGCTCTTGTAAGTTCTCTTTTAGGTGTCAGAAACCAATCCACTTCATTATATCCAGCCCAGACTTTTCCCTCTTTGAAATACGGAACAAAAGCCAGCGTTACAACGTTCGATATGTTGGAAATAATGATAAAACGTTTGCCGCTTTCAATAATTGTCCTCCAATAATCTATCGCTCTTGAAAACGGCGGATTCGTGCAAACAATATCAGCCTCCTCATTAAGTATTTTCAGGGATAAAGGATCGTCAAAACTGCCAGTGTAATTTTTCGGATATTCTTTTTTCTTATCTATTTCATTGAACCCGAACTTTGTAAAAATATAACCTTTCGGTCCCTGATTAAACAAGTCCACTTTCCCCGCATAATGCGTACATATTAGTTTTTTTAATCCTAAATTACGAAAATTTTTCAGAAAGAATAATGCAAACGCAGACGTGTTTTGGTCAGTGGAATTTACTGCATCATCACAATTGCAGAATACGACTTTGTTTTTCCAAACGGACTTGGGGTACATATCTAATTCTTTTTCAACGTCCTCACACCTTGTATAAAACTCGTCATTTTCAATTTTCTGTGCTTTTTGAAGCAAGTCTTTTCTTGATACTCCCCTTTCTTCAAGCGTTGGGGCAGTCTTTTTAATGATCTTGATGAGTCGTTTTTTATCTTCTTTTTTGATAAAAATTTCCTTAACAAACGACTTGTGCGATTTGATAAAATTAACGTATTCGCCAAACCAATGGGGATTATAAAAATAGATTTCTTTTTTTTCCTCTTCTCGAAGATGACCGTATTGAACTGTAATGTCTTTTTCGACACGAGTCATATTCTTCACTTTGCAGGTAAATAAATACTCATAAACGTTTTCCTTGGACTTACCCGTCATGGAGTTATATTCTTTAAGCCGCCGTTCCAGATCATTCGTTTTGCCTATTTTACACTTGGAAGGCTCTAACGAAGACTGCACGATATAAATATACTGATTTTCCTGCTCTGATTGATTATTTACCATGGATAAACCGCCAATTTGTAACCTGATTCAGCCCACAAGACAGGGCGCAGGAGTGAGACCGGAGGAAAATTTCCTTATGAACTGTTCCAACAAAGCGCCCTAAGGGAATCGAACCCTCAATTACAGCTTGGGAAGCTATCGTGTTACCACTACACTAAGGGCGCACCGGAGAACAGTTTTCGATTATATCCGAAAAGAGGACGAAATAAAGTCCCCGCCGATTTGTTTTTCACGGTGTAAATTATGGTGTTCATAATAAACTACCGGCACATCGCCGGGTAGTATTGCGGTTCTCTCTTTTGTGATTTTCTCATCAGGATCGCTCTGTGATCACGTCTTTGCAGTTTTTCCCGCGAACTTCCCGAACATAGATTGGAACGGCGTAGCCCGGCAACCGCTCCCGAAGTCCGGCGATAATTCTCAAACCCTCTGCGGAAGAGACCTCAAAGTGCGCCGCTCCTTCGACTCGATCCAACTGATGAAGATAATAGGGCAAAATCCGAGCGTCAACGAGGCGGCGAAACAGGCGGGACAACGTTTCGACATCGTTGTTGATTCTCCGCAACAGTACCGTTTGTGCCATCACGAGGGGCTTGGTTAGCAATTCACGCCGCTCTAAAAAACCTTCGCTCAATTCGTTGGGATGATTGACGTGTAACACTAAATAGACAGGAATTGGCAGCGTCAGCATTGCCGCAAGTTCCGATGTTAACCGGCTCGGCAAAACTATCGGCAATCGGCTGTGAATTCGTATCCGCTGGACATGGTGAATTCGCAGAATTGATTGCAGCAGATTTCCAAGTGTTTCGTCGTCGAGCATGAGTGGGTCGCCGCCGCTCAAAATGACCTCTTCGATTGTGGGGGCGAGCCGAATCGGTGCAAGCAGTGCTTCCACGTCGGGATGGGTTGGCACTTTTGAAAAATGGCGGCGGAAGCAAAATCGGCAATGGACACCACATTCTTGGGAAGCAAACAGGAGGGTTCGACCAGCGTATTTATTGAGGGCAAGCCCACTTTGGACATCGGCAATTTCGCCGAGTGGGTCTTTGACAAAACCGGCGGCGGTGTGGTTTTCTTCGGTACGAGGCAAAATCTGTAGTAAAAGCGGATCGTTCGGATTGCCTCGTTCCATGAGATCAACAAACGGACGTGGCACGAGCAGCGGATAGTCAATGCGAGTAGAACATGGTGGAATCGCCAGAATCCGGCAAAGTTCATCTCTATCCGTGATAGACTGCCGGAATTCACTCTGCCAAGAAATGTCGCTCATACTGGTACAATATACCACGATTCGGATACCGCAAAGAGCGGTGGGCGCAAGCCACCGGTGGGTCCGAAACGAAACGCTGTAAACCAGAGGGCTGTGGAATTGCAAAAGAACGAATGAACCGTTACAATACGTGGGACTCGGGCGACTTTGGGAATAAAAATCATAATGAGTACAGTTTTAGCGGATAAATTGTTGGAGACCGTCTATGTTCGCGGGGCAAGCGACTTGCATATTTCCGTTGGACAGCCGCCGGTGTTGCGAATCCATGGTCGTCTCGTTCGGCTTGAAACCAAGGTTCTCGAACCGGATGATACCGTTGCGTTGATGAAAAGTATTACGCCGGATCGTTGCCAGTTGGAGTTGCAACAGTCTGGAACCTCCGACTTCGGTATGGCGTTCGGCGACAAAGCCCGATTTCGTGTTTCCGTTTTCAAACAACGCGGTAATACCGGTATGGTTCTCCGGCAAATTCCGAACAAGTTGATGAGTCTGGAAGAACTGAATACGCCAGCAATCATGGCTGACCTCATCACGCGTTCCCGCGGCTTGATTCTCGTAACGGGTCCCACCGGTTCCGGCAAGTCCACTACACTTGCCGCCTGCGTGGATTATTTGAATGATCGCTTTGACCATCATATCATTACGATTGAAGACCCTATCGAATTTTACCATCACCACAAAAAATCGACGATCAATCAGCGCGAAGTCGGGGTGGATGTTCCGACGTTTTCCGAGGCGATTCGCCGATCGCTCCGGCAAGACCCCGACATCATTCTTGTCGGTGAGTTGCGCGACCTCGAAACGATTGAAGCGGCAATTACCGCCGCAGAAACGGGACACATCGTTTTCGGAACCCTTCACACTTCCAGTGCTGCCGGCACGATCAACCGTATCATTGATGTGTTCCCGACGAACCAGCAGGATCAAATTCGGACACAACTTTCGACGGCGATCATCGGCATCTTGGCACAGCAACTTTTGCCTCGTATTCAGGGGGGACGTGTTGCCGCTTACGAAATGCTCGTCGTAACCAGTGCGATTGCCAACCTGATTCGGGAAAACAAAACGTTCCGTATTACATCGTCGATTCAGACGGGACATAAGTTGGGAATGCAACTTTTGGATGAACATCTTTTCAGACTTTGGAAAGACGGCATCGTTACAAAAGAGGATGCCATTGCTAAGGCAAACCTTCCCGATGGATTGGCAGATCAGATGCTCCGGCACGAACAAGGACTCTCGACCGACGAAGACGAGGAAGGAGTGGACGAAGACAATGACGATGATAGTCGAAGTGGTTCAAAACCCAAACGGAATCCGAAAATCAAATATATGTAAGTTACGGAAAATGAGAGTAACTCCCGTCATTCCTGCGTCGGTGGGAATCCAGAGAAAAATTTATTCTGCCGCAAGAATTGTTCCTCCGCCGACTACGAAATCGCCGTCGTACAACACGGCGGCTTGACCTTGGGCAACCCCTTTTTTCGGTTCGTCGAACACTATTTTCAACGTGTCCGAATCAACTTGGCTTACCGTTGCCCAGTGCCCTTTTTGACGATAACGCACCTTTACAATCACACGAATTAAACTTTCGATTCGATCAAACGGAACGAGGTTAATATCCGTTGCCGTTACCGTTCGCACCAGTAAATCGCTTTCGGAACCGAGAATGACCGTGTTGTCTTTGATATTGTGCTCACACACATAGTACGGAGCCGGAGCGGCAATGCCCAAGCCTTTACGCTGTCCAATTGTGTAGCGGATCAGTCCCTTATGCCTTCCCAAAACCTTGCCGGTTTTGTCCACGAAATTACCGGGCAGACATTTTTGTCCCGTATATTGCTCAATGAATGCGGCATAATCTCCGTCGGGAACGAAGCACAAATCTTGACTGTCCCGCTTTTGGGCGTTGACAAAACCGAGCGCATCCGCAATTTCCCGGACTTCCCTTTTTCGTAATGTTCCTAATGGAAACAGAACGTGCGCTAACTGCGTTTGGGTCAGAGTGTAGAGAACATAACTTTGATCTTTGGTTTCATCGACTCCCTTTTTTAGCAGATACCGATTGCTTGCTGGGTCACGTTCGATTTGGGCATAATGACCGGTGGCAATGAGCGGAATGTCGAGTTTCTCTGCTTCGTGAAGGAATCGGTCAAATTTCAAAAAACGGTTGCAGATCACACACGGATTCGGCGTGCGACCTTCCATGTAAGTTTTGACGAACCGGTCAATGACGAGTGTCCTGAATTCAGACGTGAAATCAAATTGATGAAATGGTATTTCCAGTTTTTGTGTTACTGTTTGGCAGTGTTGAATGTTGTCGCCATTGTCGAACAGTTTCATGGCGGCGGCATGGCAGTTGTATCCTTCCTGCTTCATTTTCCAAGCCGCCACGGAACTGTCCACCCCGCCGCTCATTGCGATCAATATGTTCGTCATTGTCCTGGTTTTTCGCTTTGCTGTTTTTTATCTCCCGACATACTGCAACAGGTTGTACGTCCAAGGCATTGTCCAAGGGTTCCACACGGGATACGATGCCGACATCACCGAAACCATCAGACAAGCCAGTGCAATTGCCCGGAAAAAACCATGTCGGCTGAACTGATCCGCCGCTGCGACCAGTGCCACCGACCAAAGCGGAGCAAGCCAAAACATCCAACGAAATGCCGAGGTCATGCCGCCGTAATTGCGCTGATGCTCCGGCAACACCAACGTGTAAAACAGGAAAACAACCACACTCATCAATAAAATGAGAACCGCCATGCTCCAGTATCGGCGATTAAAGAGCCAGAGACAAAGTCCGATCACACTCAATGCCCAAACCGGCGTGAGAGAAAACAAACCGTGATGACCAATCGTCGTGTGAAACACATAGTCAGCCCGATCAGGTTCTCCCCGATCAATGCCGACCGGATTTTTCCAATAACTATCCAGAATTTTCCCGCCTCTTTCGTACTGGTAAAAATACCAATCTTGCTGTGAATACGCCGGTAGTAGAGTCTTGTGAGCGGTATAATTCGTCGCAAAAAATGCCGCCGCCACGACCAAGGCGGCGGGCAAAAAAACGAACAACGTTTGGCGGTATCGATGGCAAAACAGCCAAAAGCCGAGCAAACAGCAAAACAGGAGGATGGGCATTTCACACGCAACGGCAAAGGCACTAAAAAAACCGGCTCCTGCAAAATACCGCCATCGGGTTTCTTGATCATAAACAATCCGAACCGCACAGTAAAAGGCTATCGTGATACAGACCACAGCAGGTAAATGATTATTCAACGTTATCGCAAAGGTCGAAAGAAAGGTTCCAAAACAGATAAAAGCAACGCTGAATGCTCGTCCCCAATTCGTTGTCCCAAAGCGTTCAATCAGACGGGACAGTAAAAACCAGCAAAAAACGAGCGGCAGAAAATTGCAAACGACGAGCATCACACGAACAACCAAATACGGTTCATGTTCCAATGAAAGTTTACCGTTGCTTCCCCAGTACATCAGCGCATAAGGAGCCGCCATAAGCGTTGGCAAAAGTGGTGGCTTCGATGAATAGAGGTGTCCGGGGGCGATCTGACCGGGCGGGTCGTTGCCGATATTGGCATGGGGCTGTTCAGGAGGATCGTTTTCAGCCGCCGTATCGCCATGCCACCAATCGGAACCCTTCTTAATAAGTTCAGAAACTCGCTCGCTAAATTCCATACCATTTTTTTTCGCTACTTCCCAAAAAGACGATTCGGTAGCAACGTTGTTATGTTTGACCATATCAATCGTGTCCCAGCCTTTGACATTTTGCGCCTTGTCGATGGCATACCAGACGGTTTCGGTACGTTCCGTACCGTCGGGCAGTGTTACTGTTCGTTGCACTCGCATCTCCGGTTCGACAAGAACACGTATGGTATTCCATCGGCTTCGGTCGTTTGCGCTGAAGACGGGCAGTTCGAGTTGTGCGTCGATTAGAAGTTGTCGTTCTGTTTTTTCGAGTTCGACACGTAAATCTTCTTCGGGAACATTGGCGGCACGGAGTCGTTGTTCCTTTTCGGCGAGTTTTTTCGATATTTCAGCGAGCCGGTTCTTCTGCAAATGCTGCATATCCGTCCGATTGACGGCGATGATCCGACCGAGCATCAATCCTGCCGAAATAATGATGAGTAACGTGTAAATTTGCTGTCGTGTGAGCATGTTATTGAGTAAGGTTTGAGGTACCGGAAAGTTACATAGTATAAGTATAGTACATTGTTTCCCAAATGTCATCCGTTACACTTCATAGCCTTGCTCCAACCTGCGATGTCCATTATACTAACACCCATGCACATCTACGCATTCCTTTTCCTCATTGGGACAATCTTGGGTTGGCTTGCCTGCGAGTTCGCAGACCGATGGGGATGCTCAAAGAGGTATCGCTCATCGCTGCCGAAAAAACTCTTTATCGTATTCATATCGGGTATCGCTGCGGCATGGCTCTATTGGTGGGAAGTGCAAATGGGAATGTTGTATCCACCCGGCACAGAAAGTATTCTGACGATTGATCTTTATCGGTACATTATTCATCTTAACCTTTTTGCGTTTCTCTCAGCAGCAACGCTTACCGATTTCTACGAAATGATTATTCCCGACTCGATCACGATTGTCGGTACAGTTACCGCACTATTCATCGCCGTCCAATCTCCGTTGGCAGCACTTCCGGTAACAGAAATTTGCTGGAATGAAGATTTTTTCCCAACATTCAGTCCAAATGTGTACTCTATGGACATGTGGAGTCCGAATTCCTCTGGAAACAGTCCGTTCATCGCAGTGACTCTTCTCTGGTGGTTTTGGTGTTTTGCAATGCTCGACCGAGTTTGGTACACCAAGTTGCCCTTTCGCAAGGCAAATGCAATTTTCTGGCGATATTTGTACCGCTCGCCGAGAACAAAGTACATCGTTGCCGCCGCTTTGATTGTTCCCATTGGCTTTGTTCATACTATTGGTTCAGCAATGGGCAATTCGATAACGGAGCACGCCCTTCTTTCCGCCCTTGTCGGTATGGCAACGGGGATGATTTTGGTTTGGGGCATTCGACTGGTTGCCCACTATGTTCTCGGAATGGAAGCGATGGGGTTCGGGGATGTTACCCTGATGGGAATGATCGGAGCGTTTCTCGGTTGGCAGGCGGTGCTGTTGATCTTCTTTGCTGCCCCGTTTTTCGGCTTGGTCTATGGCATTGTCAATGTCGCTCTCGGCAAGGGGCGAGCGGTTCCCTACGGACCCTTTTTGTGCCTTGCGACCGTCGTCGTGGTGATTGCGTGGAGTCCCATCTGGGCTGCCACCGCCGAGTATTTTTCCTTTGGCATTGGAATCATCGGAATTGCTTTGCTCGTCTTGTTGGTTTTGTTTGGGGGCTTGCTACACGTTGTCCACAAAGTCTTTTCAGGATTGCGTCGAAATTGATGTACGGCAATCGAACATTGAAAACCGCCATTCGGGTAAACGATCAAGGGACAAATTTGGATGTGCCGGTCTCGTTGCGTACCGGATTTTGCCCCCACTTGCAAGAAAAACGGCTTGTGTTACACTATCCTGTCTATAAAGGAGCCGGTTTCGCTGTCCGTCTCGACCAGAGCGGCGAAATGGCGATTCAGCCCTACTCCTTGCACTTTACAATGCTAGCGTAGCTCAATCGGTAGAGCAGCTGATTTGTAATCAGCAGGTTGCGGGTTCGAGTCCCATCGCTAGCTTTACAACGGGGGATTTCCCGAGTGGTCAAAGGGAGCAGACTGTAAATCTGCCGTCGCAGACTTCGGAGGTTCGAATCCTCCATCCCCCAATGGAAGGAGTCAGGAGTCAGAATACAGGAGTCAGAATGAAAACTCCTGACTCCTGTATTCTGACTCCTTCCATAGGCGGGTGTAGCTCAATGGTAGAGCCACAGCCTTCCAAGCTGAAGACGAGGGTTCGATTCCCTTCACCCGCTTCGCTGTTGTAGCTCAGCCGGTAGAGCACGTCCTTGGTAAGGACGAGGTCATGAGTTCGAATCTCATCAACAGCTTCGTTACGGTGGTTAATGACCAGTGGTTAGGTGGTCAGTAACCGGTTTTACGAGAACTAGCCGCTAGTCCAATAACCACTTCAAGACTTTAATAGGAGAAAACATCCATGGCAAAAGAAAAGTTTGCACGCACTAAACCGCACGTCAATGTTGGAACCATTGGTCATATCGACCATGGGAAAACAACCCTGACGAGCGCAATTCTTGCGGTTCAAGCCCAGAAAAACCTTGCGAAGGTCAAAAGTTACGCTGACATCGCCAAGGGTGGTACGGTGCGTGACGCAACCAAAACGGTAACGATTGCCGTCGCTCACGTCGAATATGAGACCGATGCGCGGCACTACGCCCACATCGACTGCCCCGGTCACGCCGACTTCATCAAGAACATGATCACCGGTGCTGCCCAAATGGACGGTGCGATCCTTGTCGTCGCCGCCGATGCGGGTCCAATGCCCCAAACGCGGGAACACGTCCTCCTGGCACGTCAGGTGAATGTGCCGAAACTTGTTGTGTTCCTTAATAAAATTGACCTCCTCGACGATCCTGAACTGCTCGAACTGGTCGAACTTGAAGTTCGTGAACTTCTCAACAAGTACGGATTTCCCGGCGATGACACCCCGATCATTCGCGGTGTTGCCCGTGATGCCCAACAGAAGCCCGGTGATGAGGCATCGGCAAAGTGCATCGGCGAACTCATGGATGCTCTTGACAACTTCATTCCCGAACCGCCGCGTGAACAGGACAAGCCGTTCCTGATGGCGGTCGAAGACGTGTTCTCCATCGAAGGTCGAGGGACTGTTGCTACCGGTCGTATTGAACGCGGTGTCATCAAGGTCAGCGAAGAAGTGGAGATCGTCGGACTCACTGACGAAAAGCGCAAAACCGTCTGCACCGGGGTCGAGATGTTCAAAAAAGAACTCGATCAGGGACAAGCAGGGGACAACGTCGGGTTGCTTCTCCGTGGTGTTAAGCGTGAGGAAATCCAACGTGGTCAAGTGCTTGCCAAGCCGGGAAGCATCACGCCGCACACCGAGTTTGAAGCCGAAGTGTACGTCTTGTCGAAAGAGGAAGGTGGTCGAACGACCCCGTTCTTCTCCGGCTACCGTCCGCAGTTCTATTTCAGAACGACCGACGTAACTGGTGCCTTGACGCTTTTGGGCGATGCCGAAATGTGTATGCCCGGCGACAATGTAAAACTTAAAGTCGAACTCATTTCGCCGATTGCGATGCAGGAAAATGTCCGCTTTGCAATTCGTGAAGGAGGACGCACCGTTGGTTCCGGCGTTGTTACGAAAATCCTTAAGTAGTGAAACATTTTCGGAGCCGCAATCTACGATTGCGGTTCTGTTTTCCCCTGAAGGGGAGTAGTTTAGTGGTAGAACTGCGGTCTCCAAAACCGCTGGTGGGGGTTCGATTCCCTCCTCCCCTGTTGTTTGTACGAACCAAATTCCAATTAAGAGCGGCTCGACCCGTTTCGGACCGCTTCCAATAGTGAAATGGAGTTATTGAAAGAATTATTTCGGTTTCGCCTTTACAAGAGTAGCCAAGGGCGTTTGATTCGCCGACTGACGATGGTAGGCGTTTGGGTGCTGTTCCTTACGGGTGCGTGGAAATGTACCCACTTGGACTTTATGTGGCTTGCCGGTTGGGTGGGGCAGTCGGGAGAATCGGCGGGAACGTTTGCGTTGGTTTTTTCACTGTCTTTGGCAGGGCTGATTGCGCTGATCGGAGTCTGGTTCGGCTATCGGCTTGTGAATTGGGCAACGTTTGCGGACTTTCTCATTTCCGTTGAAGGAGAAATGGCAAAAGTATCTTGGCCCGGTAAGGCGGAGTTGTGGTCATCCACCATCGTTGTATTGACCGTGTTTTTACTCCTTTCGGCGATGATTTATATTGCCGATTTAATTTTAGTGTTCCTGTTCAAAATCACAGGGGTTGTTTAGTAGTTGGGTTTTAACAGATGGAGGAATAACGGAGCAATGTCCGAAACAGAATTAAAAACCGACGAACCGCAGATCGACGAGTCCCTGATTGATGAGCCGCAGGTCGGCGAGCCGCCAGTTGGTGAACGGCAGATTCATGAGTCGCCGGCTGACGAACCGGAGTATGAAATGTCAAGCGATCCCATTGATGAGATATGGGAAGACGATGGCGAGGATTTCGACGTGCCTCCGCCGAAACCCTACTTCGAAGAAAAGCCGGAGCGGGTGCCCGGAAAGAAGGATTGGTACATTCTCAAAGTACAGGTCAACCGCGAAGATACCATCAAAAAAGACATTGAACGGCGGATTGCTGTTTCCGGTTTGAGCGAATTCTTCGGAGAAATCCTCGTGCCGTCGGAAAAGGTTACGGAAATTCGCGGAGACAAAAAAAAGATCGTGAAAAAGAAACTGTATCCGGGTTACATCATGATTTTCATGGAGGTTTTCGACGATACTTGGTTTCTTGTTCGGGAAACGGCAGGGGTTGGCGACTTTACCGGAGCGCAGGGAAAACCGACTCCGATGTTGCCACACGAAGTCGAGCGAATCCTCAAACTGGAAAAAGAAGGACCGGCGAAGATGCCCGAACTCAAAGTCGGTTATCAGGTTGGACAAGAGGTCAAGGTTAAGGAAGGTCCCTTTGAAACGCTCGAAGGGGTGGTGGACAACATCGACTTTACGAGTGGTCGGGTAACGGTCATTATCAACATTTTTGGTCGAAGTACCCCCGTCGAATTGGAGTATTGGCAAATTGAACAGGCAAATAAATAATCTTTGACCCTTCAACAAATTTTCGGCGGATTTGGTAGAATATCGCCGATGAAGCGGTTTCTGCAAATTTTTCTTCAATTTCTGCTGATTGCCGGAATCTTCGGATTTCTGTTTTGGAATGCCGCTACCGCTGTCGATTCCGAAGGCAAAAATATCTTTACTATTCTCTGCGAACAACCGAAACGTTGGCACTTTCTTGCCGCCGCCTTTTTTGTCCAACTTTTTGCCGTTTCACTCACGTTTATCCGATGGCGTTGGTTGGTGCGAACTCTCGGACTCGAATGTTCTTTTCGCGAAGTGTTCCGACTCGGTTTTCTCGGACTGATGCTCAATCTTGCTCCGCTTGGCATTGTCGGCGGCGACGCCGTCAAAGCCGTCTTAATTGCCCAAAGAAATCCCGATTACAAGTCGCAAGCCGTAGCGAGCGTTTTCATCGACCGGTTCGTAGGATTGCTCGTCATGTTCATCTGCGGTGCTATCCTTATCTGCTACACAGGATTTTTTGCCCGACCGGAAATCATCGCTCAAACTTTCACTCATCTCGTTTTTGCATTCACGGCGGCGGGACTGCTAGGAACGGGAATCGTCTTTCTTCCCTTCTTCGCAAAGGGGCATTTTGAACGGCTCATCGAAAAGATTCCCCTCTGTGGAACATTGGGCAGTAAATTGACCAAAGCCCTGCTATTGTACCGTGATCACAAGCGGTGTTTGCTTCAATCCTGCGTGATAACGATCTTTGTGCATCTCTCCTTCGGTTTGTCGCTCTATTGTATTGCGATTGCTCTGTTTCCGTCGGTTCCCAGTTTGACCGATCACATCATGCTGCACAATGTTACCAATGTAACGTCGATGATACCACTGGCAGCGGGACCCTACGAATTGGTCTTGGAGCAACTTTATCAACTCTATTTAATGAATGTCGGAATGGGCCTCATTGTATCCCTGATGTTTCGCCTGACGACCATTTTCGTTGCCCTTGTCGGAATCGTTTATTATATTGCAGCACGTCGATGATTCCGATCCATTTGGGACCGCAAGAATAAGAGGGGTGATTTTGCCCCGCCGGGACGATCGTGCGCAATTTGACGATTGCGGCTCTGACATTTTATCGACTGCTGTTATAATGTGCATCCATGTCCCTGAACCCCGCCCAAGCCGCTGCTGTTAACACCCTTTCGGGACCATTGCTCGTTCTTGCCGGAGCAGGCACCGGAAAGACACGAGTCGTTACGCATCGCATTGCCCGATTGATCCGAAGCGGCATCCCACCGAACCGCATCCTTGCCGTTACCTTTACCAATAAAGCCGCTAAGGAAATGCAGCAACGGATTGCGGAACTCCTTCGGTCAACAAGAGCGGGGGGCATAAGCCCCCCGGGGAACAAACCGGAAACGTCCACGTTTCATTCGCTCTGTGTGCGGATTCTGCGCCGCCGCATTACTCTGCTTGGCTATCCCCAGCAGTTTGCCATATATGATCGAGGTGACCAAGAATCGATTGCCCGGCAGGTCCTCAAAGAAATCAAAGTTTCCGATTCCGCCCTCAAACCTGCTGAATTATTAGCACGGATCAGCACGTGGAAAAATCAAGGGCTCTCCCCCGAAGGTGCCGCCGTTGACGTTTGGGCGGCAAAAGATCACCTCGCCTCCCTTGCTTATCAGCGTTACCAAAACGCTCTGCGTACCGTCGGAGCGGTGGACTTTGATGATCTCCTGCTCCTGACCGAAGAGATATTCAGAAAATTTCCCGACACGCTCAAAGAGGAGTCGCAACGGTTCGACCATCTGTTGATCGACGAGTATCAGGATACGAATATGAGTCAGTACCGGATTGTTCGCGGGCTTGCTCTGCCGCATCGGAACATCTGTGCCGTCGGCGATGACGATCAAGCAATTTACGGTTGGCGTGGGGCGGATGTTCGGCACATTTTGAACTTTCAGAAAGACTGGAAGGACGCAAAGATTATCCGTCTTGAAGATAATTACCGCTCTACGCAGCCGATTATCGATTGGGCGAACCGGTTGATTGTCTTCAATCAACACCGGCATGGCAAGAAGTTGATTTCTCCGATACAGGGGGAGCCGCCGAACATTTTGCAATGCCGGGATGGTGAAACGGAGGCGAAAACTGTGGTCGCAAAAATTAAAGAACGGATTGCTGTGACCAAACAACCTTATCGAAACTTTGCGATACTGTTCCGCACCAACGATCAGCCGCGGGCGTTTGAAATGGAACTACGAAGTCAGCAGATTCCTTACGTGCTGGTCGGCAGTCAATCGTTCTTTGACCGCAAAGAGGTGCGTGATCTGTTGGCATACTTGAAAGTGCTTCTTCGTCCAAAAGACGATCAATCGTTGCTCCGTATTTTGAACACCCCGCCGAGGGGCATTGGGCAGACAACGATTCAACGTTTAATGGAAAGTGCGGCTGCGGAGAAACAGTCGATTTGGGAGGCGTTACAGACGGCGGAACCTACGTCCCCTCTCCTTGGGGAGAGGGTTAGGGGGCAAGGCGCAGAGAAAGTTCAGACCGCCCTCACCCCAGCCCTCTCCCAGAGGGAGAGGGGGCAGTTAACTTCGTTTCTGATGCTCATCGAACAGCAACGAAAAATTTTTCGTCGAGAATTCAGCGTACAAAATTTGAAAGACTTCATCGCGGAAATCCAATACGAGCGGGAAATCAACCGCCAGTACACCGAAGAGAAGGAACGAAAGGAGCGTTGGGACTTGGTCGGTGAAGTGGTCAATGCGGCGGCGGAGTATATTTCAGAGTCGGAGAGTCCGACATTGGGCGAATTTTTGGATCAAACATCGCTGGCGGGGAACGATTTTGGCAGCAGCGGTAAGAGCGGGGGACCTACGCCCCCCGATGCCGTCGTTTTATTGACGCTTCATGCGGCAAAAGGTCTGGAATTTCCCGAAGTTTATATGGTCGGCGTGGAAGAGGGAACGTTGCCGCACCATCGGAGTGTGAAGGAAGAGGATACGAATGCAGTGGATGAAGAGCGGCGATTGTGCTACGTCGGCGTAACCCGTGCGAAGCGGCGATTGACATTGACATTGGCACTGCAACGGATGAAGTGGGGCAAACCTCGTCCGACGGTGCCGAGTCGGTTCTTGTATGAGTTAACGGGACAGACGGGCAATCCGAATTACTGGCGGGCGATAGCGGGAGAACCGCCGGTGGCGGGAAAATAACAGAGCCGCAATCGTAGCAATGTTAGCCGCCTCACCCTGTAAGGCACAAAAGAGCCGCAAGTGTAGGCGGCGTAAAAAAAAAGACGCGCCGAAACTTGCGGACGGCATCGCGTGTTGACAGGGCAACCCACAAGTTCCGCGACGCTACACTTGCGGCTCTTTGGGAAAGTTGGTCGACTATTCAGAAAATCGTTTGCCCTCGGCTTCCGAAGTTTCCGGCGGCGGAAACAAACAATACCAGAGTACCGTTCCGAGTTGCTTGCGCCAACGTTGACAAGTCATAAGACCACGATAGAGCAATATTGGCGAGAAAAGATACCGCTGCAAAAACGGCAGTTTTGTCAAACCCCAACCAGCGTAAAGTCCCTTCACATTCGCATGTGAATTGACAGTACCGCAAAAACTGGGATAATTCTCGCATGCAAATACTCCAAGAGTCTTACGATCTCGTCGTCATCGGTTCCGGGCTGGCAGGAATGACTGCCGCCAACATTTTGGGTCGCGCCGGACACAAAGTTTTACTGCTCGAACAACATTTTCAACTCGGCGGACTGGCAACCACGTTCAAACGAGCCGGTGGCATCATCTTTGACGTGTCCCTGCACGGATTTCCTGTGGGGATGATTAAAAGTTGCCGACGCTACTGGAACACCGACATTGCCGAACGCATCGTGCAACTGCCGAAAATTCGTTTCGACAATCCGCAGTTCCAAATTGAAACGACATTCGACCGCGAAGATTTTACCAAGTTGCTTATCGAAAAATTTCAAATACCGGCAGAAAACGTAACCGGCTTCTTCGACAAGGCACGGAGCATGTCCCACTACGACAATGCAAACCTGACCGCCCGGCAACTTTTTGAGGAATTCTTTCCGGGCAGAATGGATGTCGTCCGACTTTTAATGGAACCGATTACGTATGCCAATGGTTCGACCCTCGACGATCCTGCTTTGACTTACGGCATCGTTTTTTCCAATTTCATGTCCAAAGGAGTTTATACTTTTCAAGGCGGTACAGATGTGCTGATCGGCATGATGACGGCAGAACTCCAAAAGAACGGTGTGGACATTGTCAAGAGTGCGTCGGTTGAGAAAATTCTCGTCGAAAATCGTGCGGTTGCCGGTGTCGTCATTCAAACAAAAGCTGGAATGGAACGTAGCGAAATGACGGTCCGGTGTAAGTCGGTGTTATCAAATGCCAACTTGAAGGCAACGATTTTTCACATGGTCGGCAAAGAACATTTTGCCCCCGATTTTATCGCAGAAGCGGAAAAGATTCGACTCAACAATTCGAGTACGCAGGTCTATATCGCTTTGGAAAAAGGATACATTATTGACGAAGACCAATGCGGCGATTTGCTCTTTACTTCGACCGCCCCGGAGTTCAGTTCGGAAAAGTTGCTGGACAAAAACATTACGAGTCGAACGTTTTCGTTTTACTATCCCAAGACCCGACCGGGCACGGATCGCTGTTACGTTGTGTCGAGTACCAATGCACACTACCGTGATTGGAATGATCTTGACGCGGAAGAATATGCCCGGCGAAAGTCGATGTTGATTGAGCAAACACTCGATCACTTGGAAAAGTACGTCCCGGAGGTTCGGCGGCATTTGGAGTGGACGGAGGCGGCAACGCCGAAAACTTTTGAACGTTACACGAAACATTGGGGGGGTTCGAGTTTCGGCACGAAGTACGAAGGCTTGGCGGTCAGTCGTGGCTTGCCACAGCAGATAGAGGGGCTTTTTCATTCGGGCAGCGTGGGCATTATCATGTCGGGCTGGCTCGGAGCCGTCAATTATGGGGTGATTGCGGCGAATGATGTCGATGCGTTTCTGCTGAATCCATCGTAGTGCCCACAGAGCCGCAATCTTACGATTGCGGCTCTGATGGAATTTGATATTATTATGGAAACATAATGGAATGGAGAGCGACAACCAATGACACCCACCCGCGAAGAAATCCTTCAAGTTCTCCGTGAGAACAAGGAGCGGCTTGTTGAAAAGTACGGAGTAACAAAACTCGGTCTCTTTGGTTCCTTTGCCAGAAACGAGGCAACCGAAGAGAGCGATGTCGACGTATGTGTCGAGATGCCTCCGCTTTTTTTTGACATTGAAGCAGTACGGGAAGAACTCGAAACGTCGTTCCGAAGACGCGTCGATGTTGTGCGATTACGCGAAGAATTGCGTGAACTGTTCAAAAAACGTTTAGAAAGAGACGCTATTTATGTCTGATACATTCGACAGAGAAATCGTTCTTGATTTGTTCCGGCATATCGAAGAACACATCAAGAAAGCACAAAAAAGTTTTGAGGCGGTTCCCGACGTTGCTTTTTTCCGAGGGACGCAGATAGGTGAGGAAAAACTTGCGTCTATTTGCATGTTTCTCATGGTTGTTGGCGAGCAAGTTAGGAAGATTGACAAATTGACAAAAGGTACAGTTTTATCGGAGTATCCAAACATTGATTGGCAGCGTATTGTGTCATTTCGGAACATTGTTGCTCACGATTATGTGCATATTGACAGCGAAGTCGTTTTCAATATTTGCTCCAACGAGATTGAACCGTTGTTGAAAATCATCAAGCAAATTGTCGTTGAATTGGAGGACAACCAATGACACCCACCCATGAGGAAATACTTCAAGTTCTCCGCGAGAACAAGGAGCGGCTTGTCGAAAAGTACGTCCCGGAGGTTCGGCAGCATTTAGAGTGGACGGAGGCGGCAACGCCGAAAACTTTTGAACGTTACACGAAACATTGGGGGGGTTCGAGTTTCGGCACGAAGTACGAAGGCTTGGCAGTGAGTCGCGGTTTGCCGCAGCAGATACAGGGACTTTACCATTCGGGCAGCGTGGGCATTATCATGTCGGGCTGGCTCGGAGCCGTCAACTACGGAGTGATCGCGGCGAATGATGTGGATGCGTTTTTGTCAACAGATGTCAATAAATATTAACGGATATTTTTCAATAGACATACCTCATTCTGAATGACGGTTTGTTGTAGTATGGGTCTTGACAGCGGTAACCGGCATCATCACAATGATTGTAACGCTAATCACAAAGCGAACGGAACGAACGATTGGGGCTCCCAAACCGGCTCGATTTTTTAGGAATGCCACACTCTGTTTCTGCCGGCTTCCTTTGCTTTATAGAGTGCGTCGTCTGCCGCCGAAACAAATTCACTGATTAAACAATCATGTCCAGGAATTTGCGTATTCACACCAATGCTGATAGTTGCCTTCCTGCCCCGGGCATCATCACATGGGATGACCGCCTTTTCGATTGCGGCACGGATGATTTCCGCCACACGGACTGCACCGGAGGATTCCGTGCTGGGTAGTAAAACCACAAATTCCTCTCCCCCCCAGCGGGCGGCAAAATCAATCGAGCGATTGAGCGATTGCCTGATGACACTTGCTACCGTTCGGAGAGCTATATCCCCCTGCTGATGCCCAAATGTGTCGTTGTACGCTTTAAATTTGTCGATGTCTATCACCAAAATACTGACAGGCGTTTTATCCCTTATTGCTCTATTCCACTCCAAATCCAGCCGATTATCAAAACTGCGTCTATTGGGAAGCCCCGTCAACTGATCTTTCATGCTAAAAGTTGCTAATTCTAAAACGCTATCGACAAGTACCTTATAATCGCCGCGAAACGGGTCCGTATTAAAGCCGTAATCCGTGTTGCCTTTTTTATGTTCGGCGACCATGATGTTTATGTCAGCAAGCAGTTTATGCAAAATATCCGCCACTTTCTGTAATGACTTGCCTAAATTGCCGACCTCATCTTCGCTTTTAACTTTTATATTGACATTCAGATTTCCGTCTGCGATATACCCCATATTCTTTGACAGTGTAATTATCGGTTCACTGATTGATGACATAATAGCGTATATGAGTAGTATGGCTATGACGAGACCTGCCAAACCGAAAATAATGCCATCCCGGCTCACATTATTGGATGCAGTGACCACTTCCGTCGTCGGCATACCCAAAAAGAATACGGCAAAAACATCATCCTTGGCATCGAGCAGCGGTTTATAATAGGTTTTATATTTCTCACCGAAGATGTTTGCATGACCGAGATATTCCTGTTTGTTTTTAACAACAATTTTCGCTATCTTCGGGTCAAGCGACGTACCCACAATACTCCGTCCATCCTTGCGGGTTGTCGTGGCAATCCTCGTATCGACCTCAAAAACAGCGATTTCCGCATGAAAGAGTTCTTTCAGTCTTTCGACCTCGCTGTCCAAATCAAATCTTATACCGACCAAGACTACGCCGATGAGCGAGCCGTCTGTATCATAGACGGGGGCGGCGGAACGGACGGAAACCTTTACGAGAGTTCCGGATTCAAAATAGGATAGGACTTTGCCGCTTAATGCGTCTTTTATATTGGGGCGATTCACAATCAAATCGCCAACGTGGTCAGGCTCATGCGTCCTTGCCAAAACGGTTCCTTCATGATCGGTGATCGTATAATAATCGACTTTGTACTGTGCGCACATCGGGGTAAAAAGCCGTAGCAATTCTTCTCTATTGCGTTCCTTAATTGCCTTTATGGTGCCGGCACAGACTGACATCGAAACCGCCGCGGTTCGAGTACTGGCTTTGTTGTCATCAAGATAAAAATGCAAACTTTTGATATTTGCTTCCAATTTTTCGTTGATAAGGGCATTGTTCAACGACGAGAATCTTACCGATAGGAAAACGTTCAAGGAAACGACCAGAATGGATAGGATCAGGACTGATGGCAAAATAACTTTTACCTTAAAACTTTTTTTCAACATACAATCAATTCTCCACTTTGGAAAAGAATTTATTGTCTTTTGGCGATTCGTCATTTCGGCGCAGGGATTTCAAGGACTTTCGTTTTCGCTGCGTACGGCACTTGAAGGGTACGGCACATGCGGGGTTAATATAACCAATTTTTGACTGTGGGGCAACAGGCAGGTTCGGCGGCTGATGATCCGGTCGGGCACTGGTCAATCCGCATTCGCGCTGGAATCACAACATTCCCAAAGTCATCGACAACAGGTTTACATTTATGGTATAATGCGGAATGAGCACTGAAAAGATTTTGATTCCATGAAATACCTACTTCCTTGCGAGTGCGGACAGTCAGTCGAAGTTGAACCGAGTCAGGCGGGGCAAACGGTCGTCTGCGTCTGCGGAGAAGATTTGCTCGTTCCTTCAATGTTACAGGTGAAGGCGTTGCCGGTAGCATCGGAAAAGTCCAAACCGCCGCGCAAAGAAATCAACGTTTTACGCCGGGCATTTCTCCTTCTCGGAATAGTGCTTTTGATACCGTCCGTTGTTCTTGCGTATCGTTTGTACACTCATCCGCCGAAGCCGCGACAGGTTTCCGAAAAGCGGGTCTTTTTCTCGCACGGCTCCGTTCAAAGACCGCTGTATCAGGACTCCACGCCGATTTCTGACGCAGAACATACGATCCTTTGGATGGCGGACAATCTCGAAGTCATCGACCAAATGAGCCCGATGGACGTGTACTTCTATTTCCTGACGCTCGACAAGCCGACGTTCAGTTACAACTACATAGACAATTACGAAGCAATCAAGGATACGCACCGAATATGGGTTACGGCGAACATTATTTTGTTTGTTCTTTCGTTATTGAGTATCGTTGCTTCATTCTTTATGCCGAAGCGGCACACCGTTGTAACCGGCTGGAGTGGAGCCGACTGGCGATGACTTATTAAAGAGTCGGGGACGTATCGCAGCGAAGTCCCCAGATCAACCTAACCGTTCAAATCGGCAATGTAAAAACATCCGTAGGTATGCACCCGGTCGAGTTTGTGCAGTTCCTTTGCCTGTTCCATGTCGAACGTCAGGATTTCGCCCAGTGTGGTCTCTTTCCCATGATACTTGACCGATACAGGCTCAATGTAATCCGTCCGAAGACCGCCGCTGCGCCATATCAGTCGGGTCTTCTCCGCCGCTCGACTCAAAATTGCATCCCACTCCGAAGCCAACGCAGTAGGATGGAACGAAAGCCAGTCCATGTGATCCAATAACACGAACCGCGAAATGGTGCCGTTGTGTTTGCGTAAAAATCCTTCAACAGTATCGGTATGCGTGCTGATTCGGTTGACCAATCCCCCCTTCAATGCCTCAAAGTTTTCCCGCTCCAAGTATTCGGGACAGCACTCCGGCGTGTAAGAACCGGTTGCGTAGAGCCGCCAGAAGTAATTGTCCTGTATCGGCAATGTGCCGAACACGGAATCGAGGCAATCCTGAATATATTTGACGACACCCCCTTCGTACTGCGTTTCGATCTGTTTCCGCTGCGCTTTGGGAACGCCGAGCAACGAAAGAATCGTGTCCCTGTTCATCAGAAATTTAACTTTTCGGCTCCAAAGTTTTGCCCGGAGCCGTTGCCAAATTTCCCGCTGCTCATCCAATGTCTTTGCATTGAGAATGTCGTGAACGTCGACTCGCATTTTGGTTCGATCAATGATCGTGTTCATCAATCGGGCAAATGCGCCGGTCGTTCCACAATAATAAAAACTTTTCCGTTTGCCGTCGAAAAATTTCCGAACCCGGCGGTCCCAGTATTGCCGTGCCCACGGGGATAAATCGCCCCGCAGTTTTGCGTGATAAATTCCCTTGATGCCGGTCAAGCGTCCGTTGCCGAACAGTTGAAAAAACGAGGCATAATCAAGATTGCGGATGCCGGACATTTTGAGTTCCAACAGCGCATTTTGCCGCGGATTCATATCGACGGCATAGACGTGATTGAGACCTGTCAGGGCGTAGGAAAGCGCATTGCAACCTGCCGAGGTGATGACCAAAAGGTTATCTTCCGGGGTCAATTCGAGTACCTGCTTATCAATTCGCGGGTCTTCCCAGCATGTATTATAGACGAGATTGTTTTCGTGAACGAATCGAAAGACACGACCGCTCAACCATTCGCTGATTTTTCTCATTATTTGTAGTGGATGAGGATGGTGGATCAAACAAATCGCCATCCTGTTTCCCCCTATTCTAACCGATAACGAATAAAAAAGCGAGAGGATACGCCCGGCTCTTGAAGCAGAAATTCACCCGTTTCCTTGAATTTTTGTCTATTCCGTGCTAGACTTTTTTCTTCTCCAACATTCGTTTGGGTCATTCCGTAGTCAATGATGGCACTCTCATTCGCCGAAACCCTCCGCAACAACCTTCTTGTCTTCGATGGTCCGATGGGCACCGAACTCTATCGGCACCATGTCTTTACCAATCGCTGTTTCGACGAACTCAATCTGACCGATCCCAAACTCATCGAGCAAGTTCTTACCGATTACCGCAATGCCGGAGCAGATGTTCTCACGACGAACACCTTCGGAGCAAACCGACCGAACCTCGAAAAATACGGTCTCGCCGAAAAACTTGCTGACATCAACCGCACCGGTGCGGAAATTGCCCGGAAAGTTGCCGGGGACTCCCTGCTTGTTGCCGGCTCCATTGGTCCCATCAAGCACGTGATCCATGACATCGAAAAAATTGAAGAGACGGAAATGCTCATTCTCGAGCAGGTCGATTCCCTCTGGGAAGGTCATGTCGATTTCATTATCTTTGAAACGCAGCCCTCACGGATTGCAATGGAAGTCTGTGCCGGAGCCATGCAGCAGCGTCCGCATATTCCCTACGTACTTTCCTGTGCGGTGGTTACAGCAAGTGATGGATCGCAGCCGACCAGCGAGTGCGGCGAACCGATTACCCGGCTGTTTGCCCCGTTCCACGACGACTGGGTCCAGCCGGTGGCACTCGGTCTGAACTGCGGCTCCGGTCCCGAAGGACTTTTAGTTGCGGCGGAAGAAGCAATCAAGACAATCCGTCTGCCGCTCATTGTGCAACCCAATGCAGGCACACCGAAGGAGTTCGAGGGTCGGCACCTCTACTTTTGCTCTCCCGAATATGCCGCCACCTATTCCATGCAGTTTGTGAACCTCGGCGTGAGGGGCATCGGCGGTTGTTGCGGGATGACTCCCGACCACATTCGAGAAATCGCCAAGATGGTCAAGCCGCTTGCCAAAGCCCATTCGGCAAAGGTCATTCTGAAAGATGCCCAACCGGAAGTCGTGGAGCAACCGGAAGTTGCACTCACGGAACGGTCTCGCTTCGGTTGGAAACTTGCCCAGCGTTCTTGGATCACCACGGTCGAACTGGTGCCGCCGCGCGGGTACGATTTGACCGACATCATCGACAAGAGCCGACGGTTGCACCGCAATGGAGTCGATGCGATCAACTTGCCGGATGGTCCCCGGGCAAGTTCCCGCATTTCACCGATGGTGGTTGCCCAGCAGATTCTCCACGAGGCACACATTGAGCCGATTTTACATTTTTGCTGTCGGGATCGGAATCTAATCGGTATGCAAGCCGACCTGCTGGGCTGTGCGGCATTGGGCATCCCCAATTTGCTCTTCGTTACAGGGGACCCGCCGAAACTCGGCTTGTATCCGAATGCAACGGGAGTCTTTGATACCGATTCGATTGGCATGGTCTCGGTACAGCGTCGGTTGAATCGAGGAATTGATCTTGGCGGTCAGGCTGTTCAACCAGTAACGAAGGCAGTGATCGGTGTGGGACTGGACCCGACGGCTCTCGACCGCCAGCGGGAACTCGACCGGTTCCGTATGAAGGTTGATGCCGGAGCAGAATTTGCGATTACGCAACCGGTTTTCGATCCAGAGGCGTTGATGTTCTTTTTGGACGAAATCGGCGAATTGCCGATTCCGATCATTGCCGGTATTTGGCCTCTGGCGAGTTACCGTAATGCCGAGTTTATGAAAAACGAGGTGCCGGGTGTAGTGGTGCCGGATCCGACGATGCAGCGGATGGCGGCGGTGGCGAAATCATCAAAGGAGGATCAACTGGCTGTTGGCGTGGAAATTGCAAGGGAAATGATCGCACACGTTCACCATCGGGTCAATGGAGTTCAAATTAGCGCACCATTCGGACGCACGGACATCGTTTTGGCGGTGTTGGAGTAAAAACAGAACCTGCAACCGGACTGTGGAACATACATTTGTTCGGGACTGGAGCAGATCAACACTGAAGTTGTTCGTTCAACCAGTCCAAGTAATCTGCATTGGCGGTAACAATCGGCAGTGCTACGATTTGCGGACATTCATACGGATGATCGGCACGCACTGCCGATTCGAGACGTTCGAAGAGCGGCAACGTCGTTTTTGCCAGTAGGAGTGTTTCCCGGCTCGTTTCACAAACACCTTTCCATGGATAGATACTTTGAATGGTGCCGCAAACCTGAGCGCAGGCAACGAGCCTTTCTCGCACCAGTTTCGTCGCCATCTCATGGGCGAGTTCCGCTGTCGGAAACGTGATCTGAATCTGGATGTAATTCGACATGGTGTTGGATAAAATGTTCTGCCCGACGAAAAGCGAGCATCATCTCATCAGTCGTCGGCACATGTTTTGCAAATTTGACAATATCCGCCGACTCCAAAAACGGAACCAGCATTTTCAATGAACCGATCAAACGCACCGGTTGCCGTTCGTCGCCACCCCAATACTGACGTGTTGGTTCGACAATTTTGTGCAAAAATTCTTCGGTTGTCAGTTCCGGTGCCCGGATACCGGTCAGGCGTTCAACATACCAACGGACGATGTCCGAGAGTTCTACGAAAAAGCCCTTGACATCCGATTCATGTTTCCGACTTTCCAGCAAGGCGACAAGACGTTGTAGTGCGAGTTCCTGTGCCGAAAGCGGATGAATTTCCTCTGGATTGTCGGCTTTTTTGCGTTTGTAAAACATCCAAAGGAGAATCAATGCCATCAACACCAAAAGAGCGACGAGGGCGTAAAGGTGCCAAGACCGTACCGGAATCGGTTTCGTGGCAAGACCAATGCTATCGAGTGAGGCGGTTTCACTGTCAATGCTCGTCGCAATGTCCAGTTCCGTTGCGGGAATGTCTAGTTGCTGTTGACCGCATTGGATCGTCATTGCCCAGATCGGCGTTTTACCGGCACGCTGAGGAATTGCCGTCAGAATGAGTTGCCGATCCGTCGTTTTAATGTTTACGATGTTGAGTTCCCCCATTTTCTCACCGAACGGCGGAAATTCGACCATTTCCCCCTCGGAACAGGTTACGTCGAGTGTCAGCGTGATTGTGTCAGCAAGGAAGGGCTGATCCGGCGAAACAGAAAGTATCGCCCGACACCGACCATCGGCGGACACCGCCGAACCAAGCGGAGCGGCAACGACGGACAAAGAGCAACCCATGAAGATTGCTCCGATGAACAAATGCAATCGCAACATTTCGTAGCGTAAAACTTGAACTTTTTCAGGTTAGCGTAAGTTATTATTCCGTAGTAGGTTAAGGGGTTTTTCCTTGATTTGTAGGCTGATTGATACTGTGATAAATTGCGTAATTGACACTTTTTTCAC